>Ga0256404_1000562_pt1 | contig 96548 bp, 65 predicted proteins | sample RumenRJG_01DNA_FD_185990 | JGI IMG/M metagenome (GOLD analysis project Ga0256404, IMG submission 185990) | Bovine rumen microbial communities from Lethbridge, Alberta, Canada - RJG_01 | ecosystem: Host-associated > Mammals > Digestive system > Stomach > Rumen | place: Canada: Alberta | collected... | reverse complement strand
GTAAGGACGGCGACATCCTGCGCTCGGCCCTACCCTACGCAGTGCTATATATTATAATAGGTGGACTGGTGGTGTTCTTCGCAGTTTAGTTGACGCTGAGCACACCGAAGGGCCCCGTCGTGGCTGCGCGCTTATATGCAGCTCGCAAACAAGATTCGGACTGCAGGTTTGGGTCTATTCGGGCAGACACGGGAGTCTGCCCCTACCGTTGCGGGGCGTCAATCGCGCATTCTGAAGTGTAAAGGTACGGTTTATTCTTAAGACTGCCAAAAGAATTTAAGAATTTTAACCGAAATCAGTTAGTTCACGCTAAGCACGCCATAAGCACCGGTGGTGGAGGCGCGATAGCGGATGAGTTTTTGTCCGGCATCGCCACTGGCAATAATGCCTCCATTGTTCAGGTCGTACTGCCGTTGACAGGCCTTGCAGGTGGCGATGCCGTTGGAGGCAACCTGCAGGGCATAGCTGCGGATGGGAACACGCGAGTCGTCGTAGCAGTTCGGGCACTCGCGGTCGAAGGCGTAGAACACCGGTGGGTCGGCAAGCATGCCAAAGCCCACGATGAGGCCGTCGTTCATGCCAAGCATAAGTGTGCGCCGCGCGTCGATGGCATTGAAGATGCTCTCGGAGGATGTCTGCTGACTGCTGACGAACCGGAAGTATTGTGCACCGCCGTGGTTGGCAAGTGTGATTGTGGTGAACACACCGGTGTAGGGCGTCATCGCTGCCGCCAGCGTGGGGTCTTGGTGCACGTTATTGTCGATAACAAGATAGCACCGATGACCAGAGAACTCGTTCTGCGTGTCGCCACACCCCCAAAACATACTAAGACATAACAAACATATAATATTTAAGACATACGAACGTAAGAATTTTAAGACATACGGGACAGACGAACATGTTTTATTTGAGACATACGAGACAAAAGGACATAAGGTTTTGAAGACACACAAAACAGATGAACATAAGTTTGTTCGTTTGTTGCGTATGTTTTCAAAATATGCTTGTATGTTCGCTTGTTCGTTTGTCACGTATGTCTCTCAATAATAATTCGTTCGTTTGTCACGTATGTCTCTCAATAATAATTCGTTCGTTTGTCCCGTATGTCTCAAAAAAGTACGCCTGTTACGTATGTCTTATCAACTTCTGTATCGCCTGTTCGGCGTATGAGAAATTGAAATCGGCAAGGCGCTGCTGCATGAGATTGGCGATTTGTTCGTTGCAGAGGTTGCCGATGCTGCCCTCGTGGGTGTGATGGATGTCGTGATTGGCTTGGAAGTCGCCAGCCTCGATAGCCAGTCCCACCTGTCGATAAGCATCGCGGAAGGGCACTCCGCTGGCGGCGAGGCGGTTCACCTCCTCCACCGAGAACATCGGGTCGTACATCGGATTGTCGAGGATGTGTTCGTTGATCTCCATGCGTTCCACGATGTAGCAGGCCATGGCAAGGCAGTCCTTCAGCTCGTCGAAGGCGGGCAGGAAGGTCTCCTTGATAATCTGCAGGTCGCGGAAGTAGCCCGTGGGCAGGTTGTTCATGATGAGTGTCACCTGCTGTGGCAGCGCCTGCAGCTTGTTCGACTTACCGCGGATGAGCTCGAACACGTCGGGGTTCTTCTTATGCGGCATGATCGACGAGCCAGTGGTGCACTCCTTCGGCAGGCGTACAAAGCCGAAGTTCTGCGAACAGAACAGGCAGGCGTCGTAAGCAAGCTTCGACAGTGTGCCTGCCACCGATGCCATCGCGAAGGCGACGTTGCGCTCGGTCTTGCCGCGTCCCATCTGTGCATACACCACGTTGTATGCCATCGTGTCGAAGCCCAGCAGGTCGGTGGTGAGCTGGCGGTTCAGCGGGAACGACGAGCCATAGCCTGCTGCCGAGCCCAGCGGGTTGCGATTGGTCTGGCGATAGGCGGCCTGCAGCAACAGCACATCGTCGCAGAGGCTCTCGGCATGAGCACCGAACCACAGTCCGAACGACGAGGGCATTGCCACCTGCAGGTGTGTGTAGCCAGGCATGAGCACGTGCTTCGTCTCCTCGCTGCGGCGCTGCAGGGCCTGGAAGAGCTGGTTCACAAGCATCACCACCTCTTTCAATTCATGGCGGATGAAGAGCTTCAGGTCGACGAGCACCTGGTCGTTGCGCGAGCGGCCGGAATGGATTTTCTTACCCACATCGCCCAAGCGGCGCGTGAGCAACAGCTCCACCTGCGAGTGGACGTCCTCGACGCCCTCCTCGATGACGAACTCGCCACGCTCACACTGGTGGTAGATATCGCGCAGTGCGTCGAGCAGCTGCTCCAGCTCCTGCTTCTCGAGCAATCCGATGGTTTCCAGCATGGTGATATGCGCCATGGAACCTAACACGTCGTAGGGTGCCAGGTAGAGATCCATGTCGCGATCACGACCCACCGTGAACCGCTCAATCTCGGCGGTCATCTCAAAGTTCTTGCTCCAGAGTTTCTGTGCCATCGGTCGGTGGAATTTCGGTCGGGGAAATAGCAGTGTAATCAATCGCCTGCAGCACATCGGCCATCTTCTCAATGCCCTCCTGCAGGGGTTTCTGCACCATCGCACGAATGAACATGTTCAGCTCGGCCTTGATGGTGAGCTTCATCTTGCACGCCTCCTCGCCCTCGGGCAAGAGCTGTATCCAGAAGTTCAGTGGCACCGGCGACTGTGTGGCCTCAAACTTAATGGTCTTTGGTTCCTCACGGTCGACGATCTGCATGGCCACACGCCCCACCATCGGAGCCTCGAGGCTCACGGAGTCTCTGTCGAACTCCAATCCCTGCACCTTATCTTCTGGTATGCGGTTGCGCACACGCTCGATGTTCTGCAGGTTGCTCAGCATGTCGTATACTTTCTGTTGCGACGCCTCAATGTGGCGCACGCTGCTTTCAAACTTTGTACTCACGATTGAAATATTTACGGTTTTACGGATTGACAATGGTCACATCACGGAATGGGCAGACCACCGCGCAAGCGCGAAGTGAAAAGTGAAAAGTGAAAAGAGTAAAGTGTCTACGGCCCGTGAAAACGAATCACTGAATCTGTTCGGGCAGACACGGGGGTCTGCCCCTACAACTCAACTTCTTAACGTCTCAACAACTCAACGTCTCAACGTCATTTCCCCCACTCTGCCGGATTCTGGCGCCACTGGCGCAAGAGTTCCAGGTCGGCGGCCGACACATAGCCGGTCTCGGAAGCCTCAGCGATGACGTGTTCGTAGTCGGTGAGCGTGAGGAGTTCCACACCTGCCTCGCGGAAAGCCTCGGCGGCAACGTCGAAACCATAGGTGTGGCTGGCCACCATGCCCAACACCTCGATGCCTGCCTGGCGCAGCGCGTCGACGGCCTTCAGCGATGAGCCACCAGTGGAGATGAGGTCTTCCACCACAACCACCTTGGTGCCTGCGGCGAGCTCGCCTTCAATCTGATTGCCCATGCCGTGATCTTTCGGTTTCGGACGCACATAGGCAAAGGGCAGGCCGAGTGCATCAGCCACCAGAGCACCCTGCGAGATGGCTCCCGTAGCAACACCGGCGATGGCCTCCACCTCCGGATAGTGCTCGAGGATCAGACTCACCAGGCGCAGCTTCACATACGTGCGCACCTCGGGATAGGAGTTTACCTTGCGGTTATCACAATAGATGGGCGACTTCCAGCCGCTCGCCCATGTGAACGGCTCTTGCGGTCTCAGCTTGATGGCCTTGATCTTCAGTAGTTTGGCGGCAAATGCCTTTTTCTGATTATCCATGTCGTTGGGTTCTATCGATAAAAACTTTGGCAAAATTACTGATTATTTTTGAATTATCCTACATTCTGCTCGTGATTTTGTGTGAAATCGCACAAAAAGACACGCAGACATGTGTTGCGCCATCAGCATTCGGCGGCTTCGCGCAAGGCCTCGATGTATTCGTAGAGCTTGCGATAGAAGGGGTGGCGAGTCATCGTGTCGGGGTTGCCGAGGATGATGAGCTTCATGCGGGCACGGGTGATGGCAACATTCATGCGGCGCAGGTCGCGGAGGAAGCCAATCTGCCCATCGTCGTTGGAACGCACGAGGGAAATCAAGATGACATCGCGCTCCTGACCTTGGAAGCCGTCGACGGTGTTAATGGAGATGAGCTGGCGATAGGGCTTGAAGAATGCATCGCGCTTCACGAGGTGACGCAGGTACTGCACCTGTGCACGATAGGGCGAGATAACACCCACGTCGATACGCTCTTCGAGGATGCGTGTCTTGCCAATCTTCGTGAAGTATTGCTTCAGGATGTCGAGTGTCTGCTCGGCCTCCTTCTTATTGATGCGGCCGAACGACTCTCCGACAAACTCCTCGCCATCGGCATCCGTCGCTATCCACTCCATTGGGATATCGTAATCGAGGATGCTGCGATGCTTCACCTGCGGTGCACTTTTCACCTTTCCATCGTAGAACCAGTCGGAGGAGAAGCGCATGATTTCTTCGTTCATGCGATATTGCACACCGAGCAGTGTGACTGCCTCGGGATGGTTCTCGACGAGGCGTTCCATGAGCGTACGGCCCAGACCGGCTTTCAGGGCGGCGAGGCTCTTCACCGTGGGCGGCAGCTGGCAGTGGTCGCCAGCCAACACCACACGTCGCACACGGCGGATAGGAATCCAGCAGGCAGCCTCGAGAGCCTGGGCGGCCTCATCGATGAACAACGTGTTGTACTTCTGTCCTTCCAACAGACGGTTCGCAGAGCCTACAAGTGTGCAGGCGATGACACGTGCTTCGCCAAACAGCTCGGCATTGATGCGAATCTCCAGTTCGGCCGCACGACTCTTCAGGCGGTCCATCTTCTGATGCCAGTTCTCTGAACCACGCTTGCGATGCTGCCGCAACTCACGAATAGCCTTGCGAATGCTCCACAGCAGTTCGTAGTCGGGATGTGCCTCGAAGCGTCGCTCATAGGTGAACGACAACATTTTGTCATTCACACGCGTGGGATTGCCGATGCGCAGCACATTTACGCCACGGTCGACGAGTCGTTCTGAAATCCAGTCGACAGCCATGTTCGACTGTGCACATACCAACACTTGCGGCTCACGATGCAGGGTTTCGAAGATGGCCTCAACCAGCGTGGTCGTCTTGCCCGTGCCGGGAGGGCCATGCACAATCGCCACATCCTTCGCCCGCAACACCAAGTTCACCGCCTGCTCCTGCGTGGGGTTGAGCCAAGGGAAGGAGAGGGGGGCGAAAGAGAAGAAGCGGCAAGTTCCCACTCCCCCGGGGGTGGGTTTATAAAATAGGTCGCGCAGCTCAGCAAGCCGATTGTTCTTGGAGCGCATCACACGATCAAGGGCGTCGAACATGGTGCGATAGCTGGTCTCATCGAACGAGAGTTGAATGCCAAGTTGCTGATCGGTGTTCTGCAATTCGATGATTGGCGCCGAGTCGGGCACGGCTACAACCATCCTGTCGCCGTCGACGTAAGACACGGTGCCCGTGAAGGAGTAGTAGGAGAGCGACCCACCCCCCAAATACCCACCCCCTACCCCTCCCGAGGGGAGGGAAGTCTTATTAGCTTTGTTGGTAGTGTTATCTGTAGAATGGGTATTCAGACTCCCCTCCCCTCGGGAGGGGGTGGGGGTGGGCTGTTTAAAGAACTGCACCGGCCTTCCGAACTCGAAGTTATGTTCGATGTCGTTATCGTTGGTGCGGAACACCTCTATGCAAAGTTGGTTCAGGGAGTTATAGTAGCTCTTGCCCACCCGCAGCGGAAACCATGCATCGCCCCTCTTCACCAAGCGCTGAAGGCCGCGACTCTCGGTCAGCTTGCGATAGGCTTCCTTCTCGGTGAAATATTCTATCTCGAGCAGCATACGCTGCCGTTGTAGTTCTAATATGGGCGATGACTGATTCATAAATCTGCTGCAAAGGTACAAAAAAGTTTAGAGTTGAGCGTTGAGTGTTGAGAGATTTTTGTGATTTTGGCTAACGCCGAAGGTTCTCACGCTTGGAAATGAAAACAAAAACTTACGTTTTTATTTTGCTTTTCGCTCACTAAATCGTACCTTTGCAGATGATGACAGAAATGCATTTCGAAAACCTCACCATCGGCTACCAACTGGGGCGCAAAAACGAGAAGGTGGTGGCACGCGGACTCACGGCAACCCTCAAGGGTGGACAGCTAACGTGTCTGCTCGGCCGTAATGGTACGGGTAAGTCAACGTTGCTGCGCACGCTGGCAGAGCGCTGGCGCGGGGCTGTTGCCGTGGTGCTCACCGACCCACTCGACGTGCGGAATCTCACAGCGGAAGAGGTGGTGGCACTGGGGCGTACTCCCTACACGAACTTCTGGGGCACGCTCCGCCAGGACGATAAAGCCGCCGTGGCCGAGGCGATGCAGCTGGTGGACATCACAGCACTTGCACAGCACGACATTGCAACACTCAGCGACGGCGAGCGGCAGAAAGTGATGATGGCGAAGGCACTGGCACAGCAGACGCCTGTGATCATCCTTGACGAGCCCACCGCCTTCCTCGACTACCCCAGCAAGCAGGAGGTGATGGCTTTGCTGCAGATGCTAGCCCACGAACAAGGCAAAGCCGTGTTGCTCTCTACGCATGACGTAGAACTGGCAGAACAGTATGCCGACCAAATATGGTTCATGAGCTGTCCCACCCCACACAATGAAAACAAGGATGGTTCCCATCTATTGACAGGAACCGCCCAAGAACTGAATATCAGACAACTATTCTAATACCCACCCCCAACCCCTCCCAAGGGGAGGGGAGCTTGATTAGCATTGGAGGTTGTATAAGTAATTAGACTCCCCTCCCCTCGGGAGGGGTTGGGGGTGGGTATTGGGGGGTGGGTCCTTAAAACTCCAGCACCAGCGTCTGTCGCGGACGGAGTGGCAGGTCTTTCGTCAGGTCGTACTTCTGACCGCTGATAACGTCGACGGCCTCGCGCTGCAGCTGGTCAACATCGAAGAGTTCCTTGTAGCGCTCTACCTCGAGCACCGTCGGCTGCCATGTGCCGTTGAGAATCGTCATGACCGTGTTGCGATGCCAGCGGCGGGCAATCACGTAAACGCCCTTCCACGGACAGAACTGAGTCTGATAGCCGCGAATGATGGTCTCGTTGCCATTGCGCCAGTGCAGCAGGTTTGAAAGCCATGTGAACATCGACTGCTCAGCGGGCGTGCGACCTTCGGCGGTGAAGGCATTATGGGTATCGCCGGGGAAGCCGCCCGGGAAGTCCTTGCGCACATTTCCATCGGTGACCTCCTTCGTGCCATTCATCAAAACCTCTGTGCCGTAGTAGAGTTGTGGCGTACGGTTCATGGTGAGCAAGAGGGCGAGGGCCTGCTTGAGCATGAGCGAGTCTTGTCCGTTGCCAAGGAAGCGGTCGGTGTCGTGGTTCTCGATGAATGCCATGACATTCGACGGGTTCTCGTAGAGATAGTCGTAGACGAGCGAGTTATAGATGCGGTTGTAGCCGTTCCACCAACCATCGGTCTCCTCGTGCTTAGCCTGGTTGAGCTTGTCGAAGAACGAGAAGTCCATAACCGTTTTGAGTTGAGAGTTGAGAGTTGAGAGTTTAGAGTCCTTCTGCCAAGCGGCGGTATAGGCTGGCTCGGTCACCCACGTCTCACCCACAGTATTGAAGTGCGGATATTCCTCGTTGAGCACACGCATCCACTCGGCCATAGCCTTGCGATCGGCATAGGGATAGGTGTCCATGCGGATACCATCGATGCCCACAGTCTCAATCCACCAGATGCTATTCTGGATGAGATACTTGCGCACGTGCTGATTGCGCTGGTTCAGGTCGGGCATGGAAGGCACGAACCAACCATCGACGGTCTCGCGCTTGTCTACCTCAGAGGCATAGGGGTCGAGAACCGGCGTGAGCTTGTAGCTGGTCTGCAGGTAAGCACTCTTTGCTGGCTCGGAACCATCGGCATTGGCTGTGAAGCCCGTCATCGGATCGCGACCGCTCTGCTTCTCCGAAAGCCATTCGGGCGTGTTCAGCCAGTCCTTCGATGGCAGGTCTTTCACCCACGGATGCTCAAAGCCGCAGTGGTTGAAGATCATATCCATCACCACCTTCAGTCCTTTCTTGTGAGCCTCGGTGACGAGAGTGCGATACTGCTCATTGGTGCCGAAGCGCGGATCCACACGATAATAGTCGGTGGTGGCATAGCCGTGGTAGGTGCTGTAGCCGTTGTCGGTGTCGGGCGAGTTGTTCTCCAACACTGGCGTAAACCACAGGGCGGTAACGCCGAGCTCGTTGAAGTAGTCGAGGTGCTGGCGGATGCCCTCGAGGTCACCACCATGGCGCAACGACGGCTGCGAGCGATCCTCGCGATAGGTGTTCATGCCTTCAATCTGTGCGGGGTGGTCGGCACCCTGTGCAAAGCGGTCGGGCATGAGCATATAAAGCACGTCGGCATTGGAGAACCCCATGCGCTCGTCGCCAGCTTTCTCGCGATCTTTTAGCTGGTAGGCAATGGTGGTTTTCTTATCGCCAAGCTTGAAGGTAAGAGGCAGCGTGCCAGCCTTACAATTCTTCACATTCAAATAGACCAGCAGATAGTTTGGCGAGTCGAGGCGCACGACCGAGTCAAGCTTTGCACCCTTCACCTTCACTTCAGCCTCGCGGATGCCCTGGCCGTAGACCATGAGCTGCAGCGAGGGATCTTTCATGCCGACATACCAGTCTGTGGGGTCGATGCGCGAAATCTGAACATCGCTCTCCGTGAGCTCAGCAAGTGCCTTTGCATCCTTCGCCCCGTTGTTGCAGGAGGTCATCAGGCCGCAGAGGAGCCCCACCCCGACCTTCCCCAACAGGGAGGGGGAAAGCCATTTGTGTTGTTTCTTTGTTTTCATAAGCTATTTTGGAGTTTTAAATGTCAAGACATTAGTTATGGATGATCAATGCCGACTGCGGATCGACAACGACTTTGTCGCCATGCACCTCGCCAAGACCGCTCTCATCAATCTTTCCATCGCAGCACACAACCGTGTATTTGCCTTCAGGAATCGTGACCGTCTGCGGCTCGCGGTTAGCATTGAGGATAACGATGATGTCCTTCCATGCATCGCCACCAGCATGGTCTTTCAGAATGAAGCCCACAAGACAGGGGGTATTATTCGCTACCACCCCTGACCCCTCCTCCTTGGAGGAGGGGACTCCAAAGAAGGTGAGATGCTTGCGCACCAAGTCGGCGTTGCCCAGTCGGAAGGCGGGATGGTTCTTGCGCAGGGCAATCAGATTCTTATAGTAGTCGAACACCTGTGGATAACGCTGCAGGTTCTGCCAGTCGAGGTGGTTCACGGAGTCGGGCGATTCGAATGAGTTGTGCACGCCCTTCTTGTCGCGCAGCATCTCTTCACCACTGAGCATGAACGGAACGCCCTGAGAAGTGAACACGGCGGTCTGGGCCAGCAGGTCGAGGCGGATGAGCTCGGCCTCCCCCAACCCTTCCGAACGGAGGGGAGCCACACTGGCCTTCAGTCGGTCCACCAGACACATGTCGTCATGGCACGAGACGTACGAAATCATCTGCGTAGGTTCGTTGGCCCAGGGCGTCTTCGAGTAGTTCACCTTCGTCATGTCGACCTGCGGGTGGGCGATGGCACCGACGATGCCAAACTTCAGACTCTCCTCCTCACCGGGGATGCCAGCAAGGAAAGCGCCCTTCGTGTCGTCGGAGAACGGACCGCGCAAAGCATCACGAATCTCATCGCTGAAGGCAGCAATGCCATGCAACTGGTTCACGTGGGCCTTCACGGCAAGCTTCTCCAACGGATAAGCGCACTGGCCAGCACTCCATCCCTCTCCATATATAAATATGGTGGGGTCTATCTTGTTCACTTCGTCGCGAATGAGGTTCATCGTCTCAATGTCGTGAACGCCCATCAGGTCGAAGCGGAAGCCGTCGATGTGGTACTCGCTAATCCAATACTTCACACTCTCCAACATGAAGCGACGCATCATCGGCTGCTCTGAAGCCGTCTCGTTGCCGCAGCCAGAGCCGTTGGAGTAAACCCCACAATCCTCATTGGGGTAACATACTCCCATGCTCATATTCTTTACGCTTCCTGCAGGATGCTTTCCTTTTTCGATCTTGCGATAATAATAATCAGGATAGGTCTTTTGGAAATTGCTATGTACGATGTCATACGTGTGATTGTACACAACATCAAGTATCACACGGATACCAGCCTTATGGAGGGCTTGCACCATCTGCTTGAACTCGCGGATGCGACAAGTGGGATCATAAGGATTGGTACTATACGAGCCTTCGGGCACGTTGTAGTTCACGGGATCGTAGCCCCAGTTGTACTGTGGTGAGAAGTTTGGCTCGGGAGGAAATAAAGCCTCTGGCAAATTCTTATTAGCGTATTGCTTATAGAGATCCTTGTCAATACTTGTTTCATCAATCGAACCAAAGTCATAGCTGGGTAGGATGTGGATGGCGTTCACGCCGAGTTCCTTCAAGTGGTTGATGGCTTTCGGCTCTGTCAAAGCAAGGAACTTGCCCTTGTTTTTCAGTCCTGACGAAGCGTCTATGGAGAAGTCGCGGTGGTGCATCTCGTAGATGACGAGGTCAGCAGGCGATTTCACTTCGGGCCGCTTGTCCTGAGCCCAGCCCTCGGGGTTGGTTTCTTTCATGTCGAGAATCACGCCACACTTGCCATTCACACCCACCGCCTTCGCAAAAACACCCGGTGTCTCTCCATAGAAAGTTTGGTAAGGTAGCAGAAGGGGAATACACCCCATGCCCCAACGCGTGTGGTCAGCTATGTTGAATGTATAATATTTCCCCTTTAGGTCACCCATCACCTCTACCTTCCAAATACCGTCCTTACCCAATTTCATCTTATAGGACTTATCGGAAGAATCTGTGTAAACGGCTTCATAACCATTCCTATCTTTATGTATTCTCAAGGCGATGTCTTTATCATAAACGGTCAAGATAACACGCTTCATATTCTTCGGTGCGAACAACTTGAAAACGGTCTTTTCCTGAGAATATGTCACTTCATCAAAATTGAAGTCCTGAGCGAATAGAGCGTTTGTGGCCAAAGTGAATAACGAGATTAAAAATAATTTCTTCATCATAATCCTATTGTGCTATTAGTGAGATGGCGAAGCCGCCGCCAGGAGCCTCTTTTAGCTTCAGCGTCTGGCCGGCCTTCACGGTCTTCTTCGTGATGACGTAGGCCTTGGGATTGTCCTTGTAGTGGGCATCACGGGCGTCGGCATAGATGGTGCACTCATACTTGCGGCCCTTGTCAAGGAAGTCGAGCTTGAGGGTCGTGTTGTGACCCTGCTCGTCGCACTTGCCGCCCACGAACCAGTTATCGGTGCCTTTGGCCTTACGGGCCACGGTGATGTAGTCGCCCGGCTCAGCCTCGAGATAACGCGAGTCGTCCCAGTCGCAGGCAACGTCGCGGATGAACTGGAAGGCATCCATGTACTTGGCATAGTTCTCGGGCAGGTCGGCAGCCATCTGCAACGGGGAGTACATCGTCACGTAGAGAGCCAGCTGGCCGACGAGCGTTGAGCGCACATACGATGTGTTGTCGCTCCACGTGTTGAGCTGCGTCTCTAGGATGCCGGGTGTGTAGTCCATCGGTCCTCCCTGCAGACGTGTGAACGGAAGGATGACAGTATGGTCGGGGTTCGAGCCGCCAAAGGCCTCATATTCCGTGCCGCGAGCACTCTCGTTGCCTACGAGGTTTGGATAGGTGCGGCAGAGACCTGTGGGGCGTGTGGCCTCATGGGCATTCACCATGATGTGGTGCTTGGCTGCCTCCTTGATGCAATAGAGGTAGTGGTCGTTCATCGACTGCGAATAATGGTGGTCGCCACGAGGGATGATATCGCCTACATAACCCGACTTCACGGCATCGTAGCCATACTGATTCATGAGCGTATAAGCTTTTTCAAGATAGCGCTCGTAGTTCTGCGTGCTCGACGAGGTCTCGTGGTGCATGAGCAACTTCACGCCTTTCGAGTGAGCGTAGTCGTTGAGGGCTTTCAGGTCGAAATCGGGATAAGGTGTCTGGAAATCGAACACATCGCGCTTCCAGCGGTTTGCCCAGTCCTCCCAACCGACGTTCCAACCTTCCACGAGCACTTGGTCGAGACCGTTCTCGGCCGCGAAGTCGATGTAGCGGCGCACTTTCTCATTCGTCGCACCGTGGCGGCCGTTGGGAGTTGCCTTCATCCAGTCGATGTTGTCGAGTTGCACGGAGGGGAATTGGTCGGTGTAATTCCACGACGACTTACCAACAATCATCTCCCACCACACACCACAATACTTCGTGGGATGAATCCACGAGGTGTCGTCCAATGCACAAGGGTCGTTGAGATTGAGGATGAGGTTTGAGGAAAGCATGTCGCGGGCATCGTCGGAGACCATCACCGTGCGCCACGGCGTCTGGCACGGTGTCTGCATGCAACCCTTCAGACCCGTAGCATCGGGGGTGAGATGTGAGACGAACTTCGTGGGACCCACCAGCTCCAGATGCATCGTAGCATAGTTGATGCAGGCAGCCTCATGGATATTGATGTAGAGACCATCGTCGGAACGCATCTGCAGAGAGGTCTGCACAGCGTTTTCAACGGGCGTCATCGAGGCATTGTCCCAGACCACGGCATCGACCTGCCGCTCATTGGTGCCGTCTTGGTAGAGGCGGCCACGCTTGTCAAACGACTCCTTTTGGCGGGCGGGGATCTCCGTGAGGCGCGTCTGCTGGATGGGATACTCCTGCGTGTCGTAGTCGGCAGTGATCCACCAAGCCATGTGATCGCCGGCCAGTGCAAACTCCGTGCGCTCTTCTTTGATGAGGAAGTAGTTCAGTTCGGGCTGCTGCGGGAACTCATAGCGCAGTCCGATGCCGTCGTCGTAGACACGGAAGCGGATGAGGATCTCCCTTTTCCCCTTGGGTTGCGACAGTGTGGCAACATACTCGTTGTAGTGGTTGCGAATGGTACGGGTCTCGCCCCACACGGGCTCCCACGTCTCATCGAAAGTGGAGGTTTGCTCGTTCTTCAGCGAGAAACCATCGAGGAGGTCGGTTTCGCGAAGGCCACGCGAGGCATGCTTGTCGCGTGCGAGGTAGAAGCCGAGACGAGAGGGCAGGATGACTGCCCGGCCTTTGTAGTCGAGGCTGTAGGTGGGAACTCCGCCTTCGGCAAGCAAGAAGGTCAATGCCAAGTTGCCATCGGGCGATTTCGTGACGGTCTGCGCATGCGCGGCGACCAATGGCAGCACGAGGGCTGCAAGGGCTAGAATAGTTTTCTTCATATAATACCTCCCCCGCCCCCTCCAAAGGAGGGGAGTGCCTGGCGGGTTGTGGGGGACTGCCAGGCTTTTTTAAATAATTGTCGAACCTTATTTTTCTCCACCACCCCTGACCCCTCCTCCCAAGAGGAGGGGACTCCGTGGCAGTACTTTTTCTATATTTACACTCCCACTCTTCGAGAGCATATGAATCATTTCAAACTCCCCTCCCCTCGGGAGGGGATGGGGGTGGGTCTGTGGGTTGGGTGTTTTACCTCCCACTCAGCGTCACCAGCTGGGCAATGCCATTCGAGAAGCCTTCGCAGCCGATGAGGTCCTCTACGCAGAGATGCATGCGATAGCGCCAGTAGTGTTTCGGATTAGCAGGAATGTTCACACGCTCGGCGTTGGCGTCCTTCAGGCGCAGATGCTCGTCGATGGCGAGCCAGTCTTGCAGGGCGATGACGCACACCATCGACGGCGATGACAGATGGTTTGCAATGATGTCGCGAGCCAACCAGCCTGGCATGGGATGCGGGGCAGGACCTTCCTTCCAGAGCACCTGATTAAAATAGCTCTGTGAGCGCTCCATGTCCTCGTCCCACCACATGCGCAACGTCGGCGTGTCGTGAGAAGAGATGGTGCAGACGCTGCGATAGGGATTCCTTTCGAGCACACCAAAACGCACCGACGGGTCTTTCGGCATCGACTGCAGCTCAAGCGATAGGATGCGGAGTTCGTTCATCACCCACTGCACGCAGTCGGGCACCATACCGAGATCCTCGGCGCAGACCAGCATGCGCGTTGCCTGCACCAGTCGCGGCAGCTTCTTCATAGCCTCGCGATACCAGAACTGGTTGTTGCGGCGGTAGAAGTAGTCGTCGTAGAGGCGCTGGAAGGCTTCTCTCTCCCAGGCGGAGAGCTGTTGGAACGTTTCTGTTTTCTGTACGCTGATGCGTGGATGATAGCGGTTGGGATCCTTGTGGTCGACGAGGAAGAGGGAGTCGATATGGCTGTGAACACCCCACGAATTGATCTCCTCGAGGCTCAGACCCAGTGCGGGCGAGAACTGTCCCATCAGGCCGGAGGCATACGGCATGGGAATCTCCCAAATGCGGAAGAAGCCGAGCACGTGGTCGATGCGATAGGCGTCGAAGAAATGACTCATGTTCTGGAATCGGCGCACCCACCAAGCACAGTTGTCACGAAGCATCTCGTCCCAGTTGTAAGTGGGGAAGCCCCAGTTCTGGCCATCCTCGGCAAAGTCATCTGGCGGCGCACCGGCCTGACCGTTCATGTTGAAGTACTTCGGCTCCATCCATACATCGCAACCCACACGGCTCACACCGATTGGGATGTCACCCTTCAGGATGACACCTTGCTGGCGGGCATGGTCGTGAACGTCCTGCATCTGCGTCTTCAGCACAAATTGCACGTAGTAGTAGAAGGCAACCTCCTTATATGCTTTCGTACGAGGATTGGAGAGAGCCTTGCGATCGGCCTCATCCCATGTCTCGTGGCCTTTCCATTGCGAGAAATCAACCGTGCCGGTTTGGTCGCGCAACAGACAGTACTGGGCGTATGGCACCAGCCACTGTTCGGTCTCGTGGAAGAACGTCTTGAAGGCCTCGGAGCGCAACACTTGCTGGCCTTCCTGCTCGAAGATGGCGCGCAGGTAGTCGCGCTTCGCATTGTTCACACGCTCGTAGTCGATTTGCGGCAGGGCATTCAACTCCTCACGCAGGGCCTCGAACTGCTTCTTCAGCTTAGCGTCCTTCAGTTCGGGCAGCTGGCGCAGGTCGGCATATTGCGGGTGGAGGGCAAATACCGAGATGCAGGAGTAGGGATAGGAGTCGGTCCAGGTGTGAGTGGACGTGGTGTCGTTGATGGGCAACACCTGCAGCAGACGCTGATGGGTGCGAGCCACCCAATCAACCATCAACCTCAAATCACCGAAGTCGCCCACGCCGAACGAGCCTTTCGAACGAAGTGAGAACACCGGCACAAGCGTTCCTGCCACCCGCTGATTCGGGATAGCGAAGAAGGCTTGGTCGAGATGATACACTTGTACGTCGCCACGACGGAGGTCGGTGGGCACGTAAAGCTCACGGTTGTGACCGGTCTCCCAGAGAGGCTTCTCTCCACCCATCGCCACAAACTTCATCTCTACACGCCGTCCGGCAAAGGCTGTAGCATCGAGGTCGACAACCCACTCGTTGTAGTTGTGCTCGGTCATGGGCACTGCCTTCTCAAGATTCCAGTAGCCCAGCTCGTCGTTCTCGCCTGCAGCGACGAGCCGCTGTCCGGCCAACAGCTGCGGAGCACGCACGATGAGACGAAGGATAGGTGACCCACCTTGAGCGTTTTCACCCCTTTCCCTCGCTGGGACGGGCTGGGGGGTGGACCTCCTCAAGCAGTCCGTAAACGCGGAACTATAGAGATAGCTGTCCTCGGGCATGTCGATCCAGCGATCGTAGACATGGAAGCACAGTGCATCGGCAGGCCTGAGCTCGAGGCGATGGGCCACGGTGCGCCATTCGGTGCGCTCCTCGCTGCCATTGTTGTCGACGCTATAGAAATAGTCGAGTACGTCGCCACCGTTCTGAGCCACTGCAGGAGCCCGATAGTTATTCAAAGCATACGTCCACTGACGACCGTCGGTGGTAGCCATTCTGTACTGAGCGGTAGTTTCCTTTCCGTCTTCATTCTTACGGACGATATTCAGCACGAGTTCCTCGCCAAATACCGTATGGTATTCAATGTGAAAATAGATGTTCATAGGTTTTTGTTATTAATTTCTGCTTCAAAATTACGAATAAAATATATAAGGTGTACTCTGCAAAAAGAGCAAAAGAGAAAATTAAGTGCGCAAACGTTTGCATAAAAATACTGGAAAAGCGCAAACCGAACCCGTAAAATGTAAAGATAATTGACGATTTACCAACACCTCAAACTAGAAAAAGAAAACCTACGACAAGTAAAAGATGCTGACAAAACAACGAAAAAGCTGCTCTCATTCGCCAATAGTGATGGGTGTTTTACAGGAAGTTATGCTCCATAACGGCCAAAGCTATGCTCCTGGGCTGCTAGAGCTATGCTTTACGGCTCCAAAAGCTATGCTTTACGGCTCCAAAAGCTATGCTTTCGGACTCCGGGAGCTATGCTTTCGGACGCGGGGAGCTATGCTTTCCAACTCGGGGAGTTATGCTTTCCGACTCCGGGAGTTATGCTTTCCAGCTCCAAAAGCTATGCTTTCCGACATCAAAAGCTATGCTTTAGCAGCCGACGAGCAAGGATTTGAAAGCAGGAAAGCTCGCAAGTGGCTGACTAACAGTAACTTGCGAGCTTTTCTGGTTTTGGCCATTTTTCCTCACAAAGACCTTCCGTTTTGAAAAACCGGCTAAAATGAAGGCGAAAAACGGCATTTCTTCAACTTTTCTGACAATAAAACTTTGTGCAACAGTTGTACAAATGCACGCTTTAAAACACGATGGCAAGCGACACCGATTGCGGGCCAACGGCCACTGAATAGCGCGAATGCTCGCCTGTGAGCTTGTCGCCCAGCCAATAGCCGGCCTCGGTGCCGAGAATGCCGATGGCGGCACCCGCTGCAACATCATACCAATGGTGGCGATCGAGGCAGACGCGCTCAACAGCCACCGCCGTCGCCACACCATAGCCGGCTACACTATACCACACCGACCGCCGCCCGTACTCCTTATTTAATATGTGCGCGCCCGCGAAAGCAATGGTGGCGTGTCCAGAGGGAAACGAGTGGTTATCGGTGCCGTCGTGACGCCGCTCATGGATGGAATGCTTCAGCGCCCACGTGGTACCAGCAGCCAACACATAGCTGGCGGCGCTATTTACCACCAGCCGCTTCCACGACGACGCACCCTCTACACCACAAGCCTTCAGGGCAAACACCGAGGCGATGGGGACGAAACGGACCACTCCTCCCACGCCATTTGAGACCTCCCCCGACCCCTCCGAAGGAGGGGAGGGCCTGCCGGCACAAGGGGTGGCAGGCATTGATAAGATGAGCAACAGGGTGGCGAAGGTTGCTATGAGGTGGGTGCGCATGGTTATTAATTCTTCTGAATGTGGGTAGCGACAAAGCCGCAGCGGATGGTAAATAAAAAGAGAAAGGCTCCTGGGGAAGGAGCTGTTCCTGCCCCGAGAAGCCTTGGTTTTACTTGCGAAGCCTTACTCCGCCAAATCTTCCTCTACGATGGAGGCGTTGCGGGAGGTCTTGATGAGCCCTACGCAGGCAGCACCGCAGACGAGTAGCACGCCGGAAACAATCATCATCGTTGCCGAGTGACCGCCCACCATTCTAAGAACGAAGCCACCACAGATGGCTGCGATGATCTGCGGCAAGCAGATGGTGCCATTGAAGAGACCCAGATAGGCTCCCATGTGGCCATAGCCCTGCAGGGCATTGGTGACAAACGTGAACGGCATGGCGAGCATGGCTGCCCATGCGCAACCGATGAGCAGGAATGGGATGATCTGTCCGTACTGGTTGGGCACGAAGGGAATCAGTGCAAAGCCGATACCACCGAGCACAAGACTGACGGCATAGGCCATCTTCGTATTCTTGAAGCGCGGCAGAATGGTTGCCCAAACCACAGAACCCATGGCCTGAATGGCATAGAGCACGCCCGTCCAGTTACCAGCCACCTGATACTCTTCAGAGGAAGAATCGGTGCTGTTCCACACGGTTTCAGCAACGGCATCGACGACGTAGGTCCACATATAGAGCAGGGCTGCCCAGCAGAAGAACTGCACAAGGCCGACCTTCCAGAAGGTGGCGGGAGCATTCTTCAACAATGTGAACCAGTTTGCCTTGTCCTCTTTGTCTTCTGCAACAGGGTTGTACTCACGGTATTCCTGCGGATTCCACTCTCGCACCTTGATGGTGGTATAGATGACACAGATGATGAGAATGGCGGCACCGATGTAGAACGACCACACCACCGACGGCGGCACAACGCCAGGAGCAGCGATGTTGGCAATGCCTACGGCAGCAAAGATGTATGGGAACAGGAATCCCACCACCGAACCGGCGTTGCAAAGGAACGACTGGATGCTGTAAGCCTTAGCCTTCTGCTCTTCGTTCACCATGTCGCCCACCATCATCTTAAAGGGCTGCATGGCCATATTAATAGAGGTGTCGAGGAGCATAAGCATCAGCAAGCCAAACATCATCACCGACGACACCGCCAAGCCCAACGAACCAGCATTGGGCAACAGGCACATCACCAGCACGGCGACGGTGGCTCCAACAAACAAATAGGGGATGCGACGGCCGAAGCGCGTCCATGTCTTGTCGCTGAGCGAACCCACGATGGGCTGCACGATGATACCCATCAGCGGCGGAAGAATCCAGAAGTAGCTCAGGTCGTGAGGGTCGGCACCGAGGGTGCGGAAGATGCGCGAGATGTTTGCACTCTGCAGGGCGTATGCAATCTGTACGCCGAAGAACCCGAACGACAGGTTCCACAGTGCCCAAAACGATAAATTCGGTTTCTGTTTCATATTCTCAATGATTAATACTTATTTTTTAATTTAAAACAACTTGAACAACTAAAACAACTTTTGTTAAACACCTTTTATAATTCTGCCATCTATTCCCATGATTTCGTTCGTTTCAACGTCATAAAAATAGCGCTCTATGGTTGCAAATTTAGGAGAGAAATTAACTATTATTCCACACGGACAACCCAACAAACGCATATAGTTGAATAATTGAGCCCGGTGATTGCTTACGATTTCCGTTACTGCCTTACATTCTACGACAATATCTCCTTTACACAAAAAGTCAACACGATATTCTGCTTTCATGGGCAAACCATGATACGTCGGATGAAATGTCAGTTCACGCTCATAGGTAATACCTTGCTCATCGAGTTGCATCTGTAATCCTTCTTGATAGCAGTATTCATTGAGGCCAGCCCCAAGTTCATTATGAACTTCATGGATGGCTCCAATTACTTCGTATACATGTGCTTTCAGTTTGGATAACTCAATCATGATGACGTTATTTGTAATAAAGTTGTTTATGTTGTTCTAGTTGTTTTTAAATAGGGAAAGAATTGTCTTCCCTACCTCGTAGTCCCACGGATGATAAGTCTAGTTCTGACGACGCGCTTCTCTACATGACCCTGCGGCAGCGAGCCTTCCACCAGCTGGATGAGGATATTGGCAGCCTCCTCGCCAACGGTGACGCCACGCTGCTCAACGGTGGTGAGCATCGGGTCGCAAGCCACAGCTCGCTGACCATTCGTAAAACCGCATATCGAGATGTCCTCAGGCACACGGTAGCCCATGCGTTTTGCTGAATAGAGGATGCCGATGGCGGTGTCGTCGTTGACGGCAAAGAACGCATCGGGAATCTCTTCCTCTGAGAGTATCTGCGGCGTAATGGCCTCAGCATCAGCGCGGTTGTCGCAGATGCGCACCCATTCCTCACGCGGCTGCAACCCCTGTCGCAGCAAAGCATCACGATAGCCGTTATAGCGGTTCTTCGAAATCTCGAGCGTCATCGATGCACCGTAGTAGGCAATACGTCGACAACCCGTGTTGATGAGATGCGTTACGGCATTGAAGGCCCCCATGTAGTCGTCGACGACCACGCGCGAAGCATTCACACCAGTGCAAATGCGGTCGTAGAAAACCAGTGGCACACCCATGTCGATGAGCTGCTGGAAGTGGTCGTACTTCTGCGTGTCCTTGGCCTGCGAGACGATGATGCCACACACCTTATGTTCATAGAACGACTTACAGATTCGTACTTCGCGATCATATTGCTCGTCGCTTTGTGCAACCATGATGCTATAGCCACGCGCCGAGGCCTCTTGTTCAATACCACTTAGAATCGAGGAGAAATAGAAATGGGCAAACTGTGGGATGATGACACCAATGATTTTCTGCGGACGCACACGCGAGTGGCGCAGCGTCTCAGCCACGTAGTTTGGCGTGAAATGGTGCGATTGCGCAAAAGCCTGTATTCGCTCGCGCTGAGCCGCACTGATGCGGGGCGAATCCTTCAGCGCACGCGACACCGTAGCAACGGAAACACCCAGCTCCCGCGCAATGTCCTTCATCGTAATCGGTGTTGCTTCTTTCTTCATTTTCTCGTGTCAGTAGTAAGACCATAGGTCTCGGTTTTGCAAAGTTAGGTAAAACTGCCGATACCTTGTCTTATCAATTTCAATTTGTTGGCGTTTTTACTATGCAAACGTTTGCACAACATTAATAACGTTTTTTGCACAAAAAAAGTACAAATAGTATTAGGAAATATTACCTTTGCACCGTATTCTGTCGCATTAGCGCCTAAAAACTAGGCAGTTACGGCATCTGACCTGGTATACTAACAACCAATAATAACTTAAACTCTTAAAAAATGTAGTAATGATGAAGCAGGTAAAATTAATGCCTAAGAGAATGCTCGCATTGATATGTGGGCTGATTCTCTCTATCACTGCCTTTGCACAGCAAATCACTGTGAACGGCAATGTGAAGGACGCTACCGGCGAACCAATCATCGGAGCCACCGTCCGTGTCGCAGGACAGCAGGGTGGCGTCATCACCGATTTTGACGGTAACTTCCACATTCAAGCAAACAGCGGTGCTACCATCACGGTCAGCTACGTGGGCTATCAGGAAGCTCAAGTGGCCGCTGCTCCGCGTGTGAACATCGTACTCCAAGACGATGCCCAACTGCTGAAAGACGTGGTGGTCATCGGTTACGGTACGGTGAAAAAGAGCGATGCCACCGGTTCGGTGATGTCGGTTGAAGCCGACCAGTTGAACAAGGGTCTGGCTACGTCGCCCGCCGATCTGCTGCAGGGTAAGACCCCAGGTGTACAGATCACGACCAACAGCGGTGCACCGGGCGCCGGTAGCACCATCCGCATCCGTGGTGGTTCGTCACTCTCAGCTTCTAACGACCCTCTGATCGTTATCGACGGTCTGCCTATCAGTGGAACAGGCATCAGCGGTGGTGACGTACTGAACACCATCAACCCGAACGACATCGAGTCGTTCTCCATCCTGAAGGACGCTTCGGCCACCGCCATCTACGGTAGCCGTGCTTCTAACGGTGTGATTCTGATTACCACCAAGAAGGGTAAGGCAGGTTCGAAGCCTCGCGTGAACATTGACATGACGGGTACGGTGAAGACCGTAGCCAAGAAGGTCGACGTGCTCGATGCCAATGCCTTCAGAGAGTTCTTCACAGCCAACTATGCTGACAACGCCGATGCTATGGCTGCCCTAGGCAATGCCAACACCAACTGGCAGGATCAGATTTATCGCACTGCCTTCAGTGAGGAAATCAACGCTAGCGTGACGGGTGGCTATGTGGCAAAGAACAAAGCATTCAGCATGCCTTATCGCGTCAGCGCAGGCTTCCTGAACAATGATGGTACGCTGAAGACCACCAACATGAATCGTGGAACCATCGGCCTGAACCTCACTCCGACACTGCTCGACGATCGTCTGACCATCAACCTGAATGGTAAGGGTGTGTTCACGCACAACTCATTCGCCGACGAGGGTGCTATCGGCCAGGCCGTGAAGTACAACCCGCTGAAGCCCGTCTACAACGAAGACGGCAGCTATCACTACTGGATGATCAGCGGTCTGCCCAACTCGATGTCCTTGCTGAACCCTGTTGCTCAACTGTACCAGCAAAACAAGGACTCGTATGTTCGCCGCTTCGTGGGTAACGCTCAGTTCGACTACAAGTTCAAGTTCCTCGAAGGCCTCCGCGCCAATTTGAACCTCGGTCTCGACTACAGCACCACAACTGGTTGGAACGTCACCGAGAAGGACAGCGAAATCTCTTGGCACAACAAGGTAGAGAATGGTAGTGGTGCTTGGCAGAAGTACACGCAGAAGCGCCAGGACAAGACCTTGGAGTTCTATCTCGCCTATGCTCGCGAGTTGAAGGAAATCAACAGCCGCTTCGATATCCTCGGCGGTTACAGCTGGCAGCACTTCCATAACGAGACCACCGACTTCAAGAGGGCCAACGATGGTTCTGGAACGGAATTCAACTACACACCTCTCTTCAAAACAGAAAGCTATCTGGTTTCGTTCTACGGCCGTTTGAACTACACGTTCATGGACCGCTATCTCCTCACCGCTACACTCCGTAACGATGGTACATCGCGCTTCCAGAACAACAAGTGGGGTCTGTTCCCATCAGTAGCTCTTGCTTGGCGTATCAGCGAGGAGCCGTTCCTCCGCGATGTCGACTGGCTGTCGAACCTGAAGCTCCGTCTAGGCTATGGTATCACCGGTCAGCAGAACATCGGTCAGGGTGACTATCCTTCTATTCCTACCTACCACACCAACATGGGCGGTTCGTACTACTGGTTTGGCAATAATGTCATCGTTCCTATCACTCCGAAGGGCTACGCCGCTCAGATCAAGTGGGAGGAGACCACAACTTATAACATCGGTCTCGACTTCGGTTTCTGGAACAACCGCATCAATGGTAGCGTTGACGTCTACAAGCGCGTCACCAACGACTTGTTGAACTACGTTCCCGTGGCTGGTCTGACCAACCTGACCAACTATCTGCTGCAGAATGTTGGTGATATGGAGAACAAGGGTATTGAAGTTGCCTTGAACGTAGTGCCCATCGAGAAGAAAGACCTGCGCTGGGAAATCGGCGTGAACGTGGCCTATAACAAGAACGAAATCACCCGTCTGACAGCCAGCGATGATCCCAGCTACCTCGGTGTAGAGACTGGCGGCATCTCCGGTGGTGTTGGTAACAACATCCAAATTCAGAAGGTGGGCAACCCGCTCAACTCGTTCTATGTATTCCAGCAGGTTTACGACGAGGCTGGCAAGCCCCTGGAAGGAGTCTACGTTGATCGCAACCACGATGGTCAGATCACCGACGACGACCGTTACGTTTACTACAAGCCCGATGCCGACGTGAACATCGGTCTGAACACCGAGCTGAGCTATCAGAAGTGGACCCTCTCGGCATCGCTTCGCTCAAGCCTTGGCAACTATGTCTACAACAACGTACAGTCGGATGCAGAGATGAAGGCAGACATGTGGACCAATAACTTCATTGCCAACCGCATTTCTTCAGCTCCTTACACCAACTTCGCACAGGCTCAGTACAAGAGCGACTACTATGTGCAGAACGCTTCGTTCCTGAAGCTCGACAGAGTGACACTTGCCTATAACATCTGCGACTGGGCACGCGTGCACTTCACCGCTCAGAACATCTTCACCATCACCAACTACAAGGGCGTAGACCCCGAGGTTGCAGGTGGTATTGATAATAATATGTATCCGCGTTCGCGCAACTTCCTCGTAGGTGCAAGCTTTAACTTTTAATCAATAGGAGGATCAGAATATGAAATTCAATATTAAGAAAACCGCTATATATAGCTTTGCCTTTGCTGCTGCAATGTCCTTCACTTCTTGTGTCGGCGACTTGGACGTTACACCTATCGACCCCAACCTCGACACTCCGGAGAATGTGCTCACTGGCACAGAGGCATACAACCAACTACTCGCCAAGTGCTACTCGGCACTTGCCGTGAGCTCGCCCGACGGCGATAGTGGCAGCCCTGATATCTCGGGTATCGATGGTGGCTTCGGTCAGTATCTCCGTGCCCTGTATAACCTGCAGGAGCTCCCCACCGATGAGGCAGTGATTGGCTGGAACGACCAGACCATTAAGGATCTGCACGGACTGCAGTGGACTTCAAGCGACGTCTTCGTATCTGCTTGCTACAGCCGCGTGTTCTATCAGATTTCCATCTGCAACGAAGTGATTCGCCAGATCGACGCTGCCGGCTCTAACGATGCCCTGATGCAGCAATATCGTGCTGAGGCTCGCGCCCTGCGCGGACTGAGCTATCTGCATGCCATCGACCTCTTCGGAAACGTGCCCTTCGCTGATGAGAACTCGGAAGTGGGTGGTGCCAACCCCCAGCAAATCAGCCGTGCCGACCTCTTCAACTGGTTGGTCAAGGACATGGAGGAGTGTGCTGACCAGCTGCCCGCCAATCCTGAGAAGTATCGCGCTGGCAAGGGTCTGGTCTACATGATTCTGGCTAAGCTCTATCTGAACGCAAAGGTCTATACTGGCAATGCCAACTATGCAAAGTGTGCTGAATACTGCCAGAAGATCATCGACCTGGGCTACAAGCTCGAGTCTTCTTCTAACTACTACAAGATGTTCTGTGCCGACAACGACCAGATGCTTGGTGTTGGTCACGAAATCATCTTCAGCGTCTATCAGGACCACATCAACACCCAAGCCTATGGTGGTACAACCTACATCGTCTGCGGTGGTATTGGTGGCAACATGGATCCTTCAGCCTATGGCCTCGGCGGTACTGGTTGGGGTGGACTGCGCGTAACACCTCAGTTCGTTGACAAGTTCGAGATCACCGACCAGCGTGCACAGTTCTTCACCGATGGTCAAAGCAAGACCATTACGGATTTGAGTAACTTCCAGAGCGGCTATGCCTTCACGAAGTTCACCAACCTGAAGGCCGACGGCACAAAGATGGCTGATGCCAACTCGTTCGTCGATACCGACTTCCCGGTGTTCCGTCTGGCTGATGTCTATCTGATGCTGGCTGAATGCCAGGTGGTAGGTGGTGTTTCTTGCGACGGTATCGCCAAGTTCAATGAGGTTCGCAACCGTGCAGGTGTGGCAAGCATTGCCAATCCCTCGGCACAGGACATCATTGACGAGCGTGCCCGTGAGCTTGCTTGGGAGTGCCATCGTCGTAGCGACCTTGTGCGCTTCGGTCTGCTTACCAGCTCCGACTATCTCTGGTCCCACAAGGGCATGAATAGTAACGTCGGTACGCCTCATGGCGTCGACAGCAAGTACAACCTCTTCCCGTTGGCTTCGAGCGATATGATTTCGAACCCGAATCTGACGCAGAATGCAGGCTATTAATTCATTTGCGAAAACGTATAAAATAAGTAGAAGATATGAAAGCAAAATATTTTAAGTCTGGTTTGCTGTTTGCGGCTTTCGCTATGCTGTTCGCAGCTTGTGATTCCGACCGCGACGACAATCCTGTGCTCGGTCCGAACCATACGGCTTCAGAGTTTGTGCTGAATGAGTCTCCCCTTTCCGAGCAATACATACAGTTGTCGGCCGACAACACCGTGAAGCTCACATGGTCGCAGCCTAACTATGGCGTGAACACGCCCGTTAACTACAAAGTGCAGGTGGGTCTGGTCGAAAACGGCAATGTGAAGTGGAGCGACAATTATCTGGAGACCGGCTTCACCACCTGCTCTGCCAATATCAGCGGAGAGGAAATCGCCAAGGCCATCTGCAAGCTTGATGGCTTCGTTACCGAAGACGACTACGTAGACATGGGCTTCCGCGAGATTGCCATGCGCGTCTGTGCTAACATTCAGACCACTAGCCAGCAGGAAGTGGAAGGCACGTCCATCGTCTCTAACTATGTCACCTTCAAGCACATGGCTGCTTACTGCATGGTTCCGACCAAGGGCACAATGTGGGTAATCGGTTCTTGCTGCGGCTGGCCCGAACCTTCGCAAGGCAACAAGCAGACCCTCGTCGACGGTGGCTGGTTCATCGAAGAGACTGAGATAGGAAGCAATGTGTTCAAGGGCATCGTAGACATGCCTGAGGGCGATCTTACTTTCCGCTTCTATACCAAGCTGACAGGCTGGGACGGCGGCGACTCTTATGGATTCAAGGTTGAAGACGAGGCTACCGAGATTACGCTGACCAATGGTGCATACTCAGGAAAGGGTATGACTGGTAAGGGCTCCTGGTTCATTGCAGGATTCCCCGGTGGCAAGATGGAACTCACAGTTGACAGAAACAATAACAATGTCAACTTCCAACTCCTCAATTAATTCATCCGCAACAGAAATGATCATATAATCAAATGAATAAGAAGATGAAAAAACTTAGTTTATATATGATGGCTCTGCTGAGCATGGTGCTGGTATCGTGCAATCAGGATTTCCTCACGGAATTCCTGCCCCAGACCAATCTTCCTGAGAGCCAGCTTAAGATGAGCGACGTCAGCGTCAGTAGTACGGTTTCTGCGATTAGCATTGCCGACTTCATCAACGCTGAGACTGGTGAGGAGACTGCCATCCCTATCGGCACAGCCAAAGTGGCCGAGGGTGCTATGCCCGCCAATACGATTCTGAAGGCCGAGGTAGAGTTTGCTACTGATCCTGATTTCTCAAACAAGGTTGTGCTCGATGCCAACAGCCTCGATGGTACCGACGTTATCTCGCTTTCGCCGAACGCTTTGCAAGATGCTTATTTCAATAACATCACTCGCAATCCTGCAACGACGACAGCCTACTTGCGCGTTGTCCTCTATACCGTCACCGATGGTACTTCTGTTGCCATTGTGGGCAAACCCGGTGAGAACTATTTCGCCGAGCGAACCATCCAGTTCACTCCGCTGAACAAAGTTCAGATTTCGCCTGCATACTATGTCATCGGTGCAGCTGCCGGCTGGAGTGCCGACGGAGCACGTACACAGAAGTTCCAACACAGCGATGCTGATGTCTACGACGATCCTATCTTCACGATTGTCGTTGATGCCGGTGGCGACGACTGCTGGTTCGCTATTGGCGACGATACAGCTCTCGACGCAATCGCAAATGATAACGACTGGAGCAAGTTGCTTGGAACCAAGGGTGCCAGCGAGGACCTGACGGGAACCATGGACTTCCGCTACAATCTTGGCGGCGACCACTCCTTCCACGTAACAGGTGCCAAGAAGATCCGCATTACTCTTAATATGCTGGAGTATAGCTACACCATCGAACCTGTGAACATCTCGGATGCTTACTATCTGGTGGGTGGTCCGGGCTCATGGAGCAGCGATAAGAGCCAGAAGTTCAGCCACAGCAATGCCAACGTCTTCGACGATCCTGTGTTTACCTACGTCTTCGAAGGCAATGGTGGCACCGGTGACATCTGGTTCGCATTTGGCGACGCCGATGCTCTTGACGCCATTGACGCAGGCGATTGGAACCAGCTCTACGGAACCAAGGGCGAAAGCACCGATCTGAGTGGTTCGTTCGATCGTCGTTACAACCTTGGTGGCGATCACTCCTTCTGCGTAGATGGTACGGCCAAGTTCTACCGTTTCCAGATCAACATGGCCGATATGACCTACACCATCACTCCGCTGAACTTCCAGCAGTACATCTACGAGGCTGGTGTGAACAATGGTTGGGGTGGTACCGAACAGCCTCTCTACTGCGGCGACGGTAATGGCACATACACCGGCTTCTTCTATGCCAAGGAAGACTCTTGGACCGACGGCAAGGGTGCCTTCAAGCTCCGTGGTGCTGCTGACAACTGGGACAACGGCAACTATGGTACTGGCACGCTCAACGAGGATGGTTTGACCGGCACGCTCATTGATGACGGTAATTCCGGCAACATCATGCCCGCTCCTGGCTTCTATCGTGCTGACGTCAATTTGGCCGACATGACTTACAAACTCACACCCATCAAGAGTGTGTTCGTCGTGGGTAGCGCGCTTAATAACGACTGGGATCGTGGTGTCGAGATGACCTACAACTTCGACAAGCTCTGCTGGGAGTGTGATGCTACCTTCTCGGAAGCTGGCGTCATCAAGTTCAAGGGCAATGGCACCTGGGATACCGAGGACGGTAACTGGGGCGGTACTGCCGATAACATTGTCAATGGCTCCAACGACAATATTCCTGTCAGCGTGTCCGGCGATGTTCATATCGAGTTCTATCCGCTCTGTGAAACGAAGGCCTACTGCACCATCACAAAGAGGTAATAAATTTTTTCTATTGACAGCGAGGCGAGCCGCTTTAGTGGGACTCGCCTCGTTTTTCTCCATAACGACACTATCATCATCGCTTTTTATGAAGAAACAATTGTTTTTCATCACCACATTGGCCGTCCTCCTGGCTGCTTGCCAGCCTAAGGTGGCGCAAGAGCCGGAAGGCCCCGTGGCTCCGCTGGCAAAGATGCCTGCCGTGAAAGATGTCGCCATGTATCAAGTGAACCCCCGCGTGTTCGCTCCGGAGAATTCGCTGCGTGCCGTTGCCGACCGAATCGACAGCATCCAGGCGCTGGGCGTCAACGTCATGTGGGTCATGCCCATCTATCCCATCGGCATCGAGAAAGGCAAGAACTCACCTTACTGCATACAGGACTACAAGGCCATCGCACCTGAATTCGGAACGCTGAACGACTTCAAGTATCTCGCCCGCACCTGTCATGAACACGGCATGGCCATCATCCTCGACTGGGTGGCCAACCACACGGCATGGGATCATCCTTGGGTGAAGGAACATCCCGATTGGTACACGCACGACGCAGAGGCTGATACCATTATTCATCCGCGCCCCTGGGACTGGTACGATGTGGCCGACCTGAACTATGACAACAAGGAAATGCGTGCCGCCATGATTGATGCCATGAAGTATTGGATTGCCGACGTGGGCATCGACGGTTTCCGCTGCGATGTGGCCGACGGCGTACCTGCCGACTTTTGGAAAGAAGCCATCGACACCCTGCGCCAAGCTGCCGGCAAGCGTCAGATTCTCATGCTCGCCGAGGGCAAGCGTGCCGATAACTTCACCGCCGGCTTCGACATGAACTACGGCTGGGACTTCAAAGACCAGATTGTGCGTGTCTTCAACGAAAACCAGCCAGCCTCATCGCTCTTCGATGCCGATAAGGCTGAGTACGACAGCCTCCCAGCAGGCAAGGTAAAACTGCGCTTCACCACCAACCACGACCACAGCACCGAAAAGACGCCTCCCGTGGAGTTCCAGTCGCTGCGCGGTTCCATGGCTGCCTATGTGGCCTCGGTGTTCTTGCATGGCGGTGCACTCATCTATGGTTCGCAGGAAGTGGGCTATCCCGAGCCCATCAACTTCTTCAAGTATGTGCCCGTCGATTGGAATGCCAACCCGCAGACTTATGCTGAATACAAGCAACTTATCAAGATCTATAACGAGAATCCTGAGGTGCGTGAAGGCAACATCGTGCCCTTCCCTCACAAAGACGTGCTTGCATTCGAGCGTAATCTTAATGCAGACCGTATGCTTGTGCTCGTCAACCTGCGTGACTCTGCCATCACGATTCCTACGCCGCAGCCTTGGCTCAACAAGGAGGCCGTCGACCTCCGTACGAACTTCATCGCTGCGCTGCGCGACTCCGTGCCGTTGGGACCTTTCGCCTATTTCATTTTGAAGTAAATGTCGACCCTCCCAAGGAGGGAAGTAATCCTTTTATAACATATCATTCAATATGAAAAGAATATCATCAATCATCCTAACCGTTTTGTTCACCCTTCTCCCCTTCTTTGGAGGAGTCGGGGGAGGTTCCCTGCGCGCTGCCGACGGCTGGCCCTCTCAATACAAGGGTGTCATGCTACAGGGCTTCTATTGGGATTCCTTCGATGCCACCAACTGGAATGTGCTGAAGTCGCAGGCCAGCGAGCTTGGCCAGTACTTCTCGCTTGTGTGGCTGCCCCAGAGTGCCAACTGCGGCGGACAGTCCATGGGCTACGACGACCTCTACTGGTTCAGCAACTACAACTCCTCATTTGGTACTGAACAAGAGTTGCGCGATCTCATCAAGGCATTTAAAGACAATGGCATCGGCACCATCGCCGACATCGTCGTCAACCATCGCAAGAGCAACAACGGCTGGTTCGGATTCCCTACTGAAACTTACAAGGGAGTCACCTACACCATGGGTTCCACCGATGTTTGTTCTGACGACGACAAAGGAAAGGCCAAAGCCGAGGCCGACCGTCTTGGCGTAAGCCTTGGCAACAAGGACACTGGTGAAGGTTGGGACGGCATGCGCGACCTCGACCACACCAGCACGAACGTGCAGAACACCGTGAAGGCTTATCTGAAGATGCTACTCGAAGACTTTGGCTATGTGGGCTTCCGCTACGATATGGTGAAAGGCTATAGCGGCTCCTACACGAAGCTTTACAACGAGTACAGCAACCCAACCTACAGCGTCGGTGAATGCTGGGACGGCACGCAGACCATTCGCAACTGGATCGATGCGACCGAAAAGACATCTGCCGCCTTCGACTTCCAGTTCCGTTACACGGTGCGCAATGCCGCTAACAATGGTCAGTGGAACCGCCTGGCACAGCAAAACGATGGCAACTGGCCACTCGTCAGCAGCAACTACCAGAGTGGTTCCTATCGCCGTCTGGCAGTAACCTTCGTTGAGAATCACGACACCGAGCGTCGCTCGAATGCTGCTCAAGACCCGCTGAAGAAAGACACGCTGGCCGCCAACGCCTATCTGCTCGCGATGCCTGGCACGCCTTGCATCTTCCTCACCCACTGGATTGACTGCAAGCAGGCCATTAAATCCATGATCGATGTGCGCCGCCTATTAGGTATTCACAACGAGAGCACCTACACCAACCGTATTCCGAACACCTCCGTGACTAGTGTGGCTGCCTATGAGAGCAAGGGCACAGAAGGCTCGCTGCTCGTCGTCCTGGGCAACCTGAAAGACTATGAGCCCATTGCCTCGCAATGGGTGAAGGTCCTCAGCGGCCATCACTATGCCTACTACCTGCAGCCTTCGATGAACATCGCGTGGGTCGACTGCGCCTCGGGACACTACGAGAAGTCGTTCCAGGCTACGCTCACTGCTGTCACAGAACAGACGGGAGCACAGCTCGTCTTCACCATCGACGGCTCTACACCTTCTGCCAGCAACGGCACGCGCTGTGCCAGCGGCACCAAGGTGAGCATTCCTGCCGAGAAGACCACCACGCTGAAGGTCGGCCTGCTCGTGGGTTCTACCGTCAGTGCCATTCAGACACGTCAGTATGAGGTTAGCGAGACAAAGCCCGAGGACGTCTCTATCCCTGACTTCTGCACTCGCACCGAGGATGAGGTTTGTGCTTTCTTCGAGGCTCCTCTCACCTGGACCAGCACTATCTGCTGTTGGGCATGGACCGATTCGCCTTCCGACAACTTCACCTACTCCCAGCGCAAGAACTGGCCGGGTGTCGACTGCACGCTTCTCGGCACGGCTAAGAATGGCAACAAAGTGTGGAAGTGGACGTGGGACGGCACGAAGCAGAACAACTCTTCTGCGAAGCAGCCCGCGAAGATCATCTTCAGCAACAACGGCTCTCCGCAGACTGCCGACCTGCCCTTCACCAATGGTGGCTATTACAACAAGGATGGCTTCCAGGCACAAGTGGCAACGGGCATCGAAAGCGTCTCGCTTGATCCCTCAACAGAATGCGAAGAGAGTGCTGCCATTTATAACCTCCGTGGACAGAAAGTTGGAACTTCATCTTTGAAGAACCTGCCAAAGGGCATCTACATTGTTCGCGGACAAAAGGTTGTGATTCGGTAATCGCTCCCATCCCGTCATATCTTATTGACAACAAAAAGCAGAGCGCATCCCCCGCGTTCTGCTTTTTGTTTTATGCGCTTATCTTCACCTAACAATTTATCTACTAACAAATGCTCTTCATGTGCAAAACCACACAAATTTAATAGATTATTTGCATAATTCCAGAAAATTTCATACTTTTGCAACTCATTATCAGGATAGTTCGTTTTTGAACGAAAATCCTTATTTGGATGATTACGAAACGAAATAAGCAATGGAACAGAAAAACTACAAACGGACGACCGTCACTGCCGCACTGCCTTATGCCAACGGCGGAGTACACATCGGACATCTGGCTGGCGTTTATGTGCCTGCCGACATCTACGTGCGCTATCTGCGACTGAAGAAACAGGATGTTGTCTTCATCGGCGGTAGCGACGAACATGGTGTGCCCATCACCATCCGTGCTCGCAAGGAGGGCATCACACCTCAAGACGTTGTCGACCGCTACCACGAGCTCATCAAACGCTCCTTCGAGGACTTCGGTATCTCATTCGACATCTATAGCCGCACCACCAGCGACATACACCATAAGTTTGCCGCCGACTTCTTCCGCAAACTCTACGACGAGGGAAAACTCGTGGAGAAGACCACCACGCAGCTTTACGATGAAGAGGCCCACCAGTTCTTGGCCGATCGCTACATCACCGGCGAGTGCCCACACTGCCACAACGAAGGCGCCTATGGCGACCAGTGTGAGAAGTGTGGCCGCGACCTTTCGCCTACTGAGCTCATCAACCCGAAGTCGACTATCAGCGGCTCGACGCCCGTACTGAAGGACACGAAGAACTGGTATCTGCCTTTGAACGAATATCAGGAGTGGCTGAAGACGTGGATTCTGGAAAACCATAAGGAGTGGCGCTCGAACGTCTACGGACAGTGCAAGTCGTGGCTCGATATGGACCTGCAGCCACGTGCGATGACTCGCGACCTTGACTGGGGCATTCCCGTTCCCGTAGAGGGAGCAGATGGAAAGGTGCTCTATGTGTGGTTCGATGCACCCATCGGCTACATCTCGAACACCAAGGAACTCTGTGACCGCGAGCCCGAGCGCTGGGGCACATGGCAACAGTGGTGGCAGGATGAGGACACGCGCCTCATCCACTTCATCGGCAAGGACAACATCGTGTTCCACTGCATCATCTTCCCTGTGATGATGCGTGCTCACGGACAGTACATCATGCCCGACAACGTACCGGCCAACGAGTTCCTAAACCTCGAGAACGACAAGATTTCAACATCGCGCAACTGGGCTATCTGGCTGCATGAATATCTCGATGACTTCCCCGGCAAGCAGGATGTGTTGCGCTATGTGCTCACCGCCAATGCTCCCGAGACGAAGGACAACAACTTCACTTGGCGCGACTTCCAGGACCGTAATAACAACGAACTCGTTGCCGTCTATGGTAACTTCGTCAACCGTGCCCTTCAGCTCACGAAGAAATACTTCAATGGCATCGTGCCCGAGTGTGGCGAACTTACCGACATTGAACGTCACGCCATCGACGAGTTCAAGGATGTGAAGCAGAAGGTGGAGTCGCTGCTCGATCAGTTCAAGTTCCGCGAGGCACAGTTCGAGGCCATGAACCTCGCCCGCATCGGCAACCGCTACATCACCGAATGCGAGCCGTGGAAGGTGTGGAAAATCGACCCGAAGCGCTGCGAGACCATTCTCTATGTGTCGCTGCAACTCACGGCCAACCTCGCCATTGCCTTCGAACCGTTCCTGCCGTTCTCGTCGAAGAAGCTGCGTCAGATGCTTAACATCGAGGCATTCGACTGGAACCAGCTTGGCCAGACCGATATTTTGAAGCCCGGTCACCAGCTGGCAGAGCCTTCGTTGCTGTTCGAGAAGATTGAGGACGATGCCATTCAGGCACAGCTTGACCGCCTGGAGCGCATCCGCAAGGAGAACGAGGCCGCTCAGTACAAGGCTGAGCCCGTGAAACCTGAGGTGAGCTTCGAGGACTTCGAGAAACTCGACATCCGCGTTGGTCACGTCCTGCACTGCGAGCGTGTGAAGAAGTCGAAGAAGCTGCTGCAGTTCTCCATCGACGACGGTAGCGGTCAGCCGCGCACCATCCTCTCTGGCATCGCCCAGTGGTGGGAGCCCGAGCAACTCGTCGGAAAGGACGTACTCTTCGTGGCTAACTTCGCACCACGCAAGATCATGGGCATCGAGAGCCAAGGAATGATTCTCTCGGCTGTCGACTACGACGGTTCACTGGCCGTCACCTCGCTGCTCCGGGATGTGAAGCCCGGCTCGCAAGTGGGATGACGACCTTCCCGCTAAGCGGGACAAAACATGACGACATTTTTCCATAATCGAAAATTTATAAATGTTCATCAGGGCATCTTGGCTGTGAAGTCGAGATGCCTTTCTCTTTCTTATAGAAAGAAATGCAAAGGGATTATCAGGCATCCTCTATACTCCCTATTTGTCTTTATTTATAGTTGAATTGCGTTAATCTTAGCAAAATCAGTCAATTATTACAAGCTTTTTTAGTAACTTTGCACCCAATATGAATCTGACAAGCATAGTGGGCAAGCTTTTTGTGCCCCGACAGAAAGAACTGGAGCGCCATTTCACCGACGGCGAGCAACTGCAAAAGCAGGTGCTAAATAGATTATTGGCTCAAGGCGCTAACACCGAGTATGGTCGGAAGTACGACTTCGCGAACATACATTCCTATGAAGAATTTACAAGACTCGTCCCGCAGACCGCCTACGAGGAATTGGCTCCCTGGATAGACCGCATGCGCCACGGCGAGCGAAATGTGTTGTGGCCAGGACTGGTGACGTGGTTTGCAAAGTCGAGTGGAACCACGAACGACAAATCGAAGTTCATCCCTGTGACGCGTGAAGGTCTAAAGAACATCCACTACCGCGGAAGCAAGGATGCTGTGGCTTTCTATTTTGAGAACAATCCGAAGAGCCGCATGTTCGATGGCAAGGCACTGATTCTCGGCGGTAGCCACCAGCCAAACTATAATGTTGCACACTCGTTGGTGGGCGACCTGAGTGCTATTCTCATCGAGAACATCTCCCCGATAGCCAACCTGAAGCGCGTGCCGTCGAAGAAGACGGCCCTGATGAGCGACTTCGAAGAGAAGCGCGAGAAGATTGCCCGCGAGACACTGCATCAGGATGTCACCAACCTCAGCGGCGTGCCTTCGTGGATGATGAGCGTTCTCGTGCGAGTGCTGGAGCTGTCGGGGGCCAAGACCCTCGACGAGGTGTGGCCAAATTTGGAAGTGTTCTTCCACGGTGGCATCGCCTTCACGCCCTACCGTCACCAATACGAGCAAATCATCCAGACGCCACGCATGCACTACATGGAAACCTACAATGCCAGTGAGGGATTCTTCGGACTGCAGAACGACCTTACTGACCCGGCTATGATGCTCATGCTCGACTACGACGTCTTCTACGAGTTCATTCCTCTCGATAGCGACTCTTCAGCTTCTGGTGCTGACAACGCTTCGAAGATCGTACCTCTCTGGGGTGTAGAGACGGGTAAGAACTATGCGATGATGATTACCACCTCGTGTGGTCTGTGGCGCTATATGATTGGCGACACGGTGATGTTCACGCAGAAGAATCCATATAAGTTCATCATCACTGGTCGCACGAAGTATTTCATCAATGCTTTCGGCGAGGAACTCATCATGGACAACGCCGAGCGCGGACTTGCCTATGCCTGCGAACAAACCGGCGCCGAAGTGCGCGAATACACTGCTGCACCTGTTTTCATGGACGAGCATGCCCATTGCCGCCACCAATGGCTCATCGAGTTTGCTCGCGAGCCTGAGGACCTTGACGAATTTGCGCGCCTGCTCGACAACCGCCTGCAGGAACTCAATAGCGACTACGAAGCCAAGCGTTCGCATAGCGTCACGCTGCAGCCATTGGAAATTGTGAAGGCCCGTCCGGAGTTGTTTAACGACTGGCTGAAGTCTCACCACAAGTTGGGTGGCCAGCATAAGATTCCGCGCCTCTCCAATTCACGCAAGCACATCGATGAACTGCTGAAGTTGCAAGGTGACAAGGTGACAGAGTAACAAGGTAACAAGGTAACAAAGTAACAAGGTAACAAAGTAACAAGGTAACAAAGGACCACGAGCTCTGCTCGCTTTCGTAACGTAGTGGAGAAAGAACAAGGTAACATGAGAATGAATACGAAACATAGGAAGATGACAAAGGTAGCATTGAATGTTGTTACCTTGTTATTTTGTTACCTTGCTGCTTCGTCGTGTGCCCGCATGGGAAACCCCGATGGCGGCTGGTTCGATGAGACACCGCCACGCGTCATCGGAGCCACGCCTGCCGATCGCGGCACCAACGTCACATCGAACAAGGTGCGCATCTTCTTCGATGAGTTCATCAAGATTGATAACCCCACGGAGAAAGTCATCGTGTCGCCGCCACAGATTGAGATGCCTGAAATCAAGGCGACGGGTAAGCGCATCGAAGTGGAGCTGAAGGACACGCTGAAGCCGAATGTCACCTATACCATCGACTTCTCCGATGCCATCACCGATAACAACGAGGGCAACCCACTGGGCAACTACACCTATAGCTTCTCCACGGGTTCGGAAATCGACACGATGGAAGTGAGCGGCTATGTGCTCGAAGCCGAAAACCTCGAGCCCATCAAGGGTATACAGGTGGGCCTCTACCCCGCCGACGCTCCCGACTCCGTGTTCCGCTCACAACCGCTGCTGCGCATCTCGCGCACCGACAGTCGCGGCTACTTTGTCATCAAGGGCATCGCCCCCGGCAGCTACCGTGCCTTCGCCTTGCAGGACGCCGATGGCGACTACACGTTCTCACAGAAGAGTGAGAAGATTGGCTACTCGCACGATGTTTTCACGCCTTCGTCGAAGCCCGACACGCGCTACGACACCATTTGGCAGGACACCCTGCACATTGATCGTATTATTCCAATCCCTTACATCCACTACATGCCCGACGACATCGTCTTGCGTGCCTTCACCGAGACGATGACCGACCGTATGCTCATCAAAACCGAGCGCAAGGACCCCGACCGACTGGCGTTCTACTTCACCTACGGACACGACGAAATACCTGTGTTGCGAGGCTTGAACTTCAACTCCGACGGTGCCTTCCTCATCGACCGGGCATGGAACGAGCACCCGGCACCCGGCAAGAAAGCGTCGTCGAAGAGCAACGAACAAGCTTCCGCCAATGCCGATACCATCACCTACTGGCTGCGCGACACCACCCTCATCAATCAGGACACGCTGCTCATAGAGGCACAATACTACATCACCGACACACTCGGCCAGCTCGTCAACCATATCGACACGCTGTCGATGGTATCGAAGGTGCCGTATGCGAAGCGGCAGAAGCAACAGCAGAAAGCCTACGACGACTGGAAGAAACAGCAGGACAAGCGCAAGAAGCGCGGCGAGCCCTACGATAGCATCATGCCCGTTGAGCCGATGAAGCTCACGATAGATGCACCGGGCCAGCTGGATCCTGACAAGAACATCACGCTGAAGAGCACCTTCCCATTCTTGAAGGTCGACACGTCGATGATACACCTCTATACAAAGATTGACACCACGTGGTATCAGGCACGCTATGAGCTGACGCATGTGAACAGTCAGACATTGCTCATGCGTGGCGAATGGCGACCCAACCAGGAGTATAGCCTTGAAATCGACAGCGCCGCCATCGGCGACCTCTATGGTGCTACGTGCAAGGCTGTCAAGCAAGGTTTCAAGGTGAAGAGCTACGATGCCTACGGCACTCTTTTCGTCACACTCAACGGCATGAAGGGACAACATGTCGTAGCACAGCTGCTCAACGGTAGCGACGACGTGCTGAAGCAGGCTTTCACCGATAACGGCAATGCCGAGTTCTTCTATGTGAACCCCGGTAAATACTACCTGCGCATGTTCGTCGACAGCAATGGAAACGGCGTCTGGGACACCGGCAGCTACGATGGCGACGTGCAGCCAGAGGAAGTCTACTACTATCCCGAGGAGATAGAGTGCAAAGCCAAGTGGGACATCACCGAGACTTGGAATCCCACCGCCCTCCCGCTCTACAAGCAAAAGCCCAGCAAGCTGATCAAACAGAAGGCCGACAAGCAAAAGACCATTCGCAGCAAGAACGCCGAGCGCGCCAAGCAGTTGGGAATCAAGGAGCCTGATCAGGAGTAAGGGAGCGCAATGCGCTGCGCGCGGTGTAAAGACGCTATGCGTCGTGTAAAGAGCCTTCGGCTCGTGTAAAGTGTAAAGACGCTGCGCGTCGGGTAAAGAGCCTGCGCCTCGTGTAAAGTGTAAAGACGCTATGCGTCGTGTAAAGTGTCTATGGCTTGATTAATCTTTTTGTTACACGCTCCGTCTAAATAGCAAGTGAGTGTTTACACAATTAGAAAACCCATAAAATGAACTCAAGATGAAAAAAATAACGAGCATCCTTCTACTTTTCTTCCTCACCGTGTCGCTCAGTTCGGCACAGTGCACATTCCGCAACACGGCGTTCAAGTCGGGTGAGTATCTGTCCTACAACCTCTACTACAACTGGAAGTTCGTATGGGTGAAGGCGGGTACCGCCAGCATGTCTACCGTGCAGAGCAGCTACAAAGGCAAGCCCGCGTGGCGTGCCTCGCTCACCACTCGCGGCAACCAGAAGGTCGACGATTTGTTCGTGCTGCGCGACACGCTGTTGTGCTACTCCTCGCTCGACATGGCACCTCTTTATTACCGCAAGGGCGCGCGCGAGGGCAAGCGCTACTATGTCGACGAGGTGTTCTACGACTACAGCGCCGGCAAGGTCAATCTGCGCCAGCATCGCCAGAAGCACGACGGCACTCACGCCTGGCTGAAGAAGAGCTACAACGACTGCGTCTACGACATGCTGAACATGTTTGTTCGTGCCCGCTCGTTCAACCCCGAGAGCTGGAAGAAAGGCCACGTCATCGACTTCCCGATGGTCGACGGCAACAGCTGCGACCCCGCCCGCATCGTCTATCGTGGCAAGCAGGTCGTCAAGGGCGACAACGGTGTTAAATATCGCTGTCTGCAACTCTGCTACATGGAGAAGGATGGCGACAAATGGAAGCGCGTTGTCGACTTCTACGTCACCGACGACGAGAACCACATCCCCGTGCGCCTCGACATGTTCCTGCGCTTCGGCTCAGCCAAAGCCTTCGTCGTGGGCATCAAGGGAAACAAGAATCCCATTGCCTCCATCGTGAAGTAATCGCATGCAATATCTCCTTATATTCGTCATCGCAGCAGTACTCTATGCCATCAGCCTCAGCATCTACTTAGGTTGCAATCAGGGTATGGCCCGCAATGCACGTGGACAGCAGAGCCGACGTCTGCTCTTCGCCACGCTGCTTGCGGTTTCGCCCATCGCCTTCTACATCTTAACATCTCAATCCCCCAACCCCTCAACCTCTCCGCTCGACCCGCAGGGGCGCTTTCTGAGCGAAGCGGGGAAAGAACTCCTCAACGTCTCAACCTCTCCGCTCCTCAACCCCTCCCTCCTCCTCTCGTTCTTCGTGGCGTTGAGTTGGATGGTGACCTATCCCCTACTCTATCATCTCACCAACCGCCGCACATCGCCCGACTACGAGAACTACATGGACACGGCCTTCGGCCTTTACACGCTGGGCTATCTGTGGGGAACGAAGCTATTGGGCATCTCACCCTTGTTGATAGGCATCGTGGAGTTTCTGCTGCTTTTCATCCCGCTGTTCCAATGGGTCTACTTTGGTCTTTACAGAGTGTGCATCGATACCAACGGCATGAAGATTCTGCAGGAGACGCACATCAACGAAGTGCTGGAGTTCATGCGCTCCTACGGCTGGTGGCGCGTGGCAGCGATGGCGCTTGTCATCATTTTGCTTGGAGTTGTCGTCATAGGTATCAACGTCGCGTGGCCCGTCAGCATTGATGCACCGCAAGCCCTGTATCTCCTCTTCTACCTTGGTCTGACGCTTTTCCTGCTGTGGTATTCCTGGAAACAACGCCACGGAGCCTTTGTCCGCACGGGTATTGCACAGATGTTTGCCGAGGTGAAGGAATATGTTGAGAACAACCACCTGTATTCACACATGACGGCCAGGCGTCTGGAGAGCCTGCAAGTTGAGCCTTTGGGAAAACCTTGGAGCAAGCCGTCGACCATCGTGATGGTGATTGGCGAGTCGGCGTGTCGCGACTTCATGAGTGCCTTCACACCGATGCAGGAGGATACGACGCCCTGGCTCCGACAACTCGCCGACGACCATCGGCACACATTGCTCTTTCCTAACGCCTACTCGTGTGCGATGCAAACGGTTCCTGCACTCGAAAGGGCACTCACCGAGTACAGCCAGTACAACGACAAGGCATTCTACGAATCCTGCTCCATCGTCGACGTCGCCCACAAGCTGGGCTATCGTGTTCATTGGTATAGCAATCAGGGTCATCTGGGCGTATCGGACACGCCCATCACACTTGTTGCCGACACCAGCGACGTAGCGAAGTGGACTCACCAGCAAGTAAATACCGTACAGTACGACGAGGAACTCCTCTCTTTCCTCGACGAGATAGACCCCACACAGAACAATTTCGTGGTGCTCCACCTGAAAGGCAGCCACTTCAACTTCATGAGCCGCTACCCCAAGAGTTTCACTCGGTGGGGAGAGCCGGGCGTGCAAGACAACGTGGTGTGCTACAAAAATTCCATCGCCTACACCGACCATGTATTGGAGCAGTTCTTCCAATACGGTCGCGAGAAGCTGAACATGCAGGCAATGCTCTACTTCAGCGATCATGCCACCGAGCCCGGACGGCGTCGCAAACCAAACTTCGACGGATTCCAGATGACGCGCATTCCGCTCTTCGCCTGGCTCTCCGACGAATACATCGCTTGCCACCCCGACCGCTACGAGGCCCTGAAGAAAAACCAAGACAAATACTTCACCAACGACCTAGCGTACGACCTCGTCTGTGGACTGCTCGACATTCGTTCACCGCACTTCGACGAAACCGCTTCGCTGGCATCCCCCCACTATCGCTTCACCCGCGATATGCTCCTCACGTATGAAGGCAAGAAGCATATCAGCGAAGACGTTGGGCAATAGTATTTGATTTTACCCAAACCGCAATAAGTCCATGTAGGGACGCGGCGTGCCGCGTTGCTGGATTTTGCTTTCCCACTCCAAGAACGCGGCACGCCGCGTCCCTACATCATTTCTTCTCATAACCTATTTTGTTTTTGTTATGCTTTAAGAGTTCTAGAGCAGCACTTTTGATGTCCTAAAACAATGCTCTGGGAGTTGGGGAGTTATGCCCTTGTTTTCCTATCTCAATGGGGTAGAAAAGCAAATTAAGTTGTTTTGTTCAGTAAATTAACTTAATTTGTGCAGTAAAATAACTTAATTTACTCGGTAATTTAACTTAATTTACTTAGTAAAATAACTTAATTTGCTGAATAAATTAAGTTAATTTACTGAATCATATCAATACTCCAGCAATATCAAAGCAATGCTCTGGCTGCACGAAAGGGGTGCTTTGGCAACACAAAAGCAATGTTTTAGTAACAAGAAAGAGGTGCTTTGGAGGTCAGAAAACAAAACTATATCCCAAATTGGTTATTGAGCAATGAAAATGTAGGGACGCGGCGTGCCGCGTTGCTGGAAGGAGAAAGGCTAATCCAGAGACACAAAGTGCCGCATTACTGGAGTGGAAAAGCAAAATCCAGCAACGCGGCACGCCGCTTCCCTACATGAATTCTTTAAAGGCTGAATGGGGTTATTTACTTCCCCTTGATTCGACACATGAAGTAGACGAAATAGAGGCGGGGAAGGAGGCGCAGGCGGTCGCGCCAGTTATCTACTTCGCGAATGACGCTGATGTTATCGGCAAGGCCTGCCGAGCGGCGGGCGTTGGAGACGCCTGTGGTGTCGAAGATGGCGATGGGGAACGGTACCTGCTGGAACTGATGACCTGCAAGAAGCAACTGCTTGAAGAACTTCAGGTCGGCCGACATGCGATGGTTGATGTCGAAGGGGAGCTCTCGCAGACAACTGGTGCGCACAAGTGAACTCTGATGACAGAACGGCATGCGGTGCGGGTTCGTAAAGCGATGCGGCTCGATGACTCGTCCGTTTTTGATGACGGAGCCGTAGAGGACGGAGAACCCACCCCCCAGACACCCACCCCCAGCCCCTCCCGAGGGGAGGGGAGTTTGATTAGCATTAGAGGTTGCGTTATTGATAGTTGGAGTAATTAGACTCCCCTCCCCTCGGGAGGGGCTGGGGGTGGGTGTTTTGGGAGTAGGTGTTTTTTTATAGATTCTCAATAGCACATCGTTAGCGGCGAAGGTGTCTCCGGCATTCATGAAGATTACCCACTCGCCCGTAGCCATGCTGACGCCTTTGTTCATCGCATCATAGATGCCGCGGTCAGGCTCCGACACCCATCGGGTGATAATGTCCTGATGACGGGCTATGATGTCGCGTGTGCCATCGGTGGAACCTCCATCGACAACGATAAACTCCAGCGGTTGGTAGTACTGCTGGCGAACGCTGAGGATCGTCTTCTCTAACGGCTCTGCAGCCTGATAGCAGACGGTGATAACGCTGATGAGGGGAAGGGTATTCATGAAGTTGAGAGGTTGAGACGTTGAGACGTTGAGTTTAGCTCGTTGCGCCTTGGGAACCAGCAGGGTTGAGGAGCTTCTTATACTCACTTAATATCTGCAAGGCGACATCCTGGTTTTCGAAGCGCTTCACATAGTCCATGCTACGACGGATGCGCTCGTCGCGACCTTCGGCACCACGCAGACAGCGACGAATGGCCTCAGCCATCGCCTCATGGTCATCGGGATCAACATACAAGGTGTCGGGACCGCCGGCTTCCTCGAGACAAGAACCCGTAGCAGCTACCACGGGCAGGCCACTCTGAATGGCTTCGATGATTGGAATGCCGAAGCCTTCGTAGCGAGAAGGATAGACGCACGCCTCAGCCATCTGATAGATGGACGGCAGATGCTCGTTAGGTACCTTGTGCAAGAACAGCACACGCGACGCAAGACCGTGCTCTTCCACATAGCGTTTCACTTGTTCGCAATAGGGTGTGCTGCGCCCCACGACAACTAGGCAGACGTCGTCGGGCAACAAAGGCAATGCCTTCACGGCCAACAGGATGTTCTTACGCTCCTCGATGGTTCCCACGCTGACGATATAGCGGGCGGGCAACATATAGCGAGCGTTGACGTCTTGCAGACGGCTCTCGGCCTCGCGCGACTTGAAATAGGTGCTGCACGACTGATAGACCACGCTGATTTTCTCTTCCGGCACATTGCCGAAATGCATGATGTCGCGCTTCGTGCACTCGCTGATGGCGATGATATGATCGGCTTCACGCAGCGTGCGACGGAACTTCCGCTCGTAGAGCCGGGCGTCGACTCGCTTATAGTATTCCGGATGGCGCAGGAAAATGAGGTCGTGGATGGTGACGATGGAACGTATGCCGGCATCTTTCAACCCCTTGGGCAGTTCACCCGAGAGGCCGTGGAACAGTTGTACGCCATCGCGCTTCAGGTCTTTTACGATGCCTCGCGAGCGCCAATAAGACTTGTGGAGAGAGGAAAGAGGAGAGAGGAGAGTGGAGAGAGAACGGTGGAGAGAGGAGAGCGATGAGTGCATATAGGCGAACTCTACGTTGCTGCATGCTGCCACCTGTTGGCGCAGGTGGTCGTTGCCGGCGTCGGGGGCGTAGAGGATGAAACGTGAAGACGTGTCGACAGCCGTGAGCGAGTTGATGAGCGTGCGCGAATAGCTACCGAGACCCGTTGCATTGCGCACCACACGCTTGGCATCGAAGCCGATGGTGAGCGGTTTCGGTCGTGCGATGACCTTTCCATCCTTCACCTCGAAACGTCGGTTGAACACCTCGCGAGTGCGCTTCCAGCGGTCGTGGCTCCAAAGCCAGATGGTAGGATTGCTGCAGATATTCTGCTCGAGCAGTTGGAAATACTGGTCGGTGAGCTGCCATTCCTCCAATGGTTTCGGGTTGGTGGTCATGAGTTGGAACTCGCAGTTATAATAGCCGCGCTTCGGACGCGTCATCTTTCCATAGAATGCTGCAAAGCCCGAGGAACGAATGATGCGCTCCGTTCCTGTGAGCACGGGTGTGTCGTGGTGCAGAAAGTCCACCCAGTGATGAATGTTCACCCAGTGTGGCTTCTGGTCGGAGATGAACCCGATGCACGCCACCTTTCCTTCGCGACGCAGGCGCACCACCTCACGCAAGGTGTCGTTCATCGCAATGCTCTTTGCTCCCATTCGCTCACGCAGACGGAGGAAGAGCTTATCGAAGGCTGTATTCTCCAGCGGATGATAGATTTGTGCACATTGCACTTCTTCAGGTACCCAGAAGGGCAATGATGTAATCCACTCCCAACAGCCCAAGTGCCCGAGATAGACGCCACACGACTGACCACTCGAGAGCACGCGGTTGAGCTCTTCGGTGCCCGTGAACGTCATGCGCTGGCGCAACTCTTCCTCACTGATGCTGAGCAGCTTGATAGTCTCTACCACATAATCGCAGAAGTAATGGTAGAAGCCTCGCTCGATGCGGCGCAGCTCGTCCTCGCTCTTCTCGGGAAACGACACCTTCAGGTTATTCCAAATGACGCGATGCCGATATTTCACCACACGGCTGATGAGCAGGCACAACACATCACTAATGACGTAGAGTGCGCGCAGAGGCAACAGCGACAAAGCGTACCAGATGGCATAGATGAGTTTAAAAGACAACCCACCCCCTACCCCTCCCGAGGGGAGGGGAGTTTGATTACTCTTAGGGGTGCCATTATTGCTTTTCATATCTTGATTACTCATGAGCTAAAGCTATTTAGACTCCACTCCCTTCGGGAGGGGCTGGGGGTGGGTTTCCAGTAGTTGGTCGTTCTCCATGCGATACATATACTGCCAGATGAGGGCTTTCAGCTCGCGTTCCATCTGTGCCTGCTCCTTCACCTTCCCGATGAGGTTGTGCTTCATCAGGCTGTCGTCGAGGCGATAGACGGTCTTCGTCTGCTGTCCGTCGAACTGCAGCACGTAGCCGTACTTCACATATTGATACACACCGTTGAGATAGTTCACGGCGAAAGTCTTCTCTGCGGGTGTGTGCAACAGGTCGATGCCGAACGAGAGGAAGGGCTTGGTGTAACCGAGCAGCCCCAATACGGTTGGCACGATGTCGATTTGCTGCGCCACCGATGGGCTCACGCCTGGCTGCACCTGTTCGCCTGAGGGGTCGAAGATGATGATGGGTGAGCAGAAGAGCCCGAGGTCAGACATATACTCCGCATGATTGCTCTGATTGGTGTGGTCGCTGGTGAGCACGAAGATAGTGTTGCGGAACCACGGTTGCCGACTCGCCTCGCGGAAGAAGCGGCCCAGCGCCATATCGGTATAGCGGATGCACTTGTGGATGGGCAGCTGCTCCTCTTTGTATACATTGCGATATTGCTCGGGAATATGGAACGGATGATGCGACGAAGCCGTGAAGACGGCAGTCATGAACGGCTGCTTCATCTCTGACATCTTTGCGCAATAGTACTGCAGGAACGGCTCGTCCCAGATGCCCCAATGACCGTCGAAGTCGGCATCGCCGCCAAAACGGCTGTCTGCGGCATAGTCCTCACGGCCGTAATACTCCTGGAATCCCACTTTGTTGGCAAACGCCATGAAGCCCATCGACCCGCGGTTGGCGCCGTGGAAGAAAGCGGTTTGATAGCCTTCGTCCTTCAACAGTCCTGCCACACTGGTGTAGCTGTTCATTGAGGCTGGCGTGAGCACAAACGGCTCAACAAACATCGGGATGCCACAAAGCACCGAAGGCATACCATCTATGCTCTTCCGTCCGTTGCAGAAAGAATATTGGAACACCAGGCTACGACCGACGAGTGAGTCGATGCAGGGCGTGTAGCCTTTGTAATGACCACCTTCAAGCGAGCGGTTGAGGGCTCCGATGTATTCGCGGCCGAAGCTCTCAACGATGAGCACGACGACGTTTTTCTTTTGGGAAGTCGGGGTTACCGGCTTTTTCAGCGTATCGGTAAGTTCCGAGGCTATTGGAGTTTCCAACGTTTTCGGACTAAACTGATGAATGGGTGAGAAGACTTTTTCGGCTTCTTCAAGGCTGGAGTACCATGAAGGCACCGTGAACACGCTCTTGCCGATGGTGCGGATGAGGGCGAAGGGTGTGTTGAGTACGATGGCACACTCCGTTGGCCGGTCGACATACTGATTCGCATTGTTGATGGTGATTGGGCGAATGCCGTGTCCGAGCCCACCACGACAGCCGCCGATGCACAAGGGCACAGCGATGATGAGTGCCGCAAACATGACGCCAGCATAAACCCATTGCTGGGCGCGCTGCTTGAAGTAGCGACTCAGAATGCGTGGTGTGGCATAGAGTTTCCACAACGCCCATACCACTACAATGAACAAGATGACAAGATACCAGTGGTGCAGTAGTTCGGTGAAGAAGATGCCACCGAGGTTGTTCTCGTTGCTGAACTCGCGGAAGACGCTGGTGGTGGTGCGGCGCAGGGTGTAAGGGAAGTAGGCCGAGTCGCAGAGGTTGATGACCAGCGCCAGAGCGTTCACGATGACGAACAACCAGTTGCAGAAACGATGATAGCCCACCCTTTCCTTCAGGTGTAGCGGGAACAGCATCAACACGATGTAGAGAGCATTCGTGTAGATGATGGCCGGCGTGTCGAACACCAGTCCACCGCGGAAGAGCCGAAGCAGATGCATGGGCTGCAGACTATCCTGGAACTGGTCGATGTTCACGCAGAGATAAGCTACGCGGGCGATGAAGTAGACCACATAGGCCAACAACAGATTCCACAACAATGCCGCCACAGGAGCAAATACTGTGTCGAGGATGCCGAAGCGGGTTGGTCTATGTTGGGTTCTTCTCATTGTTATGAAAGGGTTTAAAGGGCCTAAAGGGGAGAAAAGGGATTTAAAGGGACGAATGCTTTACTTGCGCGCAGCGCCTTACATCTTTTTGAACCGCGACGCAGTCGCATTGAACTTCTTGAACGCGCGGAGCGCTTTGAACCCTCTTCATCGCGACGCAGTCGCTTTACACCTTCAACGCGCGAAGCGCTTTCATCGCGACTCCGTCGCCTAAATGGCTTGCATATCGTGCAGCTTCTTGTAGTAGCCGTCCTGCTGTAGCAATGCATCGTGGGTGCCGCGCTCAACGATGCGACCCTCGTGCAGCACGCAGATTTCGTCGGCATTGCGAATGGTGGAGAGGCGATGGGCCACAGCCACCGTTGTACGTGTCTTCATCAGACGCTCCAAGGCATCCTGCACCAAACGTTCGCTCTCAGTATCGAGGGCCGATGTGGCCTCGTCGAGGATGAGGATGGGCGGGTTCTTCAGAATGGCACGAGCAATGCTCACACGCTGTCGCTGGCCACCCGAGAGACGACTGCCTCGGTCGCCGATGTTCGTATCGTAGCCGTGTTCGCTCTGAGTGATGAACTCATGTGCGTTGGCAATCTTCGCAGCCTCAATAATCTGCTTCTCAAGGTCCGCCGTGTCCTCTTTGATGCTAAAAGCAATATTGTTTCTGAAGCTATCGTTGAAGAGGATAGCCTCCTGGTTCACGTTTCCGATGAGCTGGCGCAACGAGTGCAGGCCCAGGTCTTTTACGTTGATGCCATCGATGAGCACCTCGCCTTCCTGCACGTCGTAGTAGCGAGGAATGAGATCGACGAGCGTCGATTTTCCACTGCCACTCTGTCCCACCAACGCAACGGTTTTTCCCTTCGGGATGACGAGGTTGATGTCTTTGAGCACCCACTGTTCCCCATAGCGGAACGACACATGACGGAACTCTATCTGATGTTCGAAAGAATCGATGCAGACGGGATTTTCTTTCTCCTTGATATCAATCTCCGCCAACAGAATCTTATCAATACGCTCCATCGAGGCCAAGCCTTTCGGGATGTTATAGCCCGCCTTCGAGAACTGCTTCAACGGCTCAATGATGGAGTAGAGAATCGTCATGTAGTAGATGAACGTCGGACCAGACAACGTCTGGTTGCGCAGCACGAGGATTCCACCGAACCACAGCACGATGACAATCATCACCGTTCCAAGGAACTCCGACATCGGATGGGCAAGACTCTGACGGATGTTCACTCGCATGATATCATTGCGATAAGCTGAGTTCACCGCATCGAAACGCTCGTTCATCTTCTCCTCAGCACAGAACGCCTTGATGATGCGCAGTCCGCCCAGCGTCTCCTCCACCTGACTCATCGTGTCGCTCCACAGGGCCTGTGCCTTGATGGACTTCTGCTTCAACTTGCGTCCCACGAACCCCATGAACCAGCCGAACAGCGGTACAAAGATAATCGTGAACAACGTGAGCTGCCACGAGACGATGAGCAATGTGACGAAATAGACGATGATGAGAATAGGATTCTTAAACAGCATGTCGAGCGACGACATGATGGAATTCTCTATCTCCTGCACATCACCGCTCATGCGTGCAATGATATCACCCTTACGCTCCTCGCTGAAGAAGCCCAGCGAGAGGGAAGTGATTTTCTGATAGAGTTGATTGCGGATGTCGCGCACCACACCAGTTCGTATCGGGACAATGGTGGCCGACGAGAGGAAGTAGGCACCCGTCTTCAATGCCGTCATCACCGCCAACACAATACCGATGATGAGTAGCGTGGTGGTCACGCCCACCTGTGCGATGATTTGGTTAACGTAGTAGTTCATGTTGTTCATCGCCACCGTTGTGAGATGCTCCCAATCCCACTCCATCAGCTGTGTGGCATTCTCGGCATCGCCCGTCTTGAACAGGATGTTCAACATGGGAATGAGCGTCATGAACGAAAAAATATTCAGTATGGCCGAGAGTATATTGAACACTATCGACAACACCAAATATTTCTTATAGGGCGGTATGAATCGCCGCAACACTTGCAAAAATTCCTTCATCTTTATTGCATCGTTCTTTCTAAAAAGAAGCAATCCACGCCAGCAGACAACTAGTGACTGAGCAGGCGTGGATTACCTTTCATGCATTATTCCTGAGGACCATAGGCAGCTGCTTCGGCAGCAGCAATGATTTCCTCGCGGGTTTGTTCGCGGGCAGAGATGTCGCTCAAGTCAAATTCATCGTCGTCGTCGACAGGTGCCAGCTGCAGACGATTCTGAACGGGCTGCGGCTCGCTTTGAGCAGGCTTCTGTTCGTTCTGAGCAGGTTTCGGCTTGCGAGTCTTGGATGGCTTATTGCGCTCTTCTGCAGCGGGCTTGTTGCGTTCCTCGTTAGCGGGCTTGTTGCGCTCCTCAGCGCCTTCCGACGAGTTGGCTTTCTCCTTGTTGCGACGCGACGGCTTGGGCTTCTGAGCCGGCTCCTGCTTTTTTTCAGGAGCAGCGGCAGCAGGCTCGTCGGCTGCAGCAGCCTTGTTGCGACGATTGCGGCGGTTGTCAGATTTTTCCGATTTGTCAGAATATTCTGATTTTTCTGAATATTCTGATTTTTCCGACCTATCAAATTTTTCCGACCTATCCTTCTTATCCGATTTGTCCGACACAATAATAAAGTCCTCCTGCTCGTCGGTCTTGGGAACGGCCATTGCGGGCTCTTCCTCCATCTTTGTGCGATTGCTCTTGGCATCGAACACTGCATCGACGAACTGCGGTTTCTTACGAAGCAAATCCAGCGTGAGCTTCGAGGCCATCTGCTGGCTTTCCTTCTTGCTGTATCCCTTGCCCGAGCAACCTTCGATTCCTTCGATGAAAATCTGATAGTTGAAGACCTGGTTGCCCTGATCGTCCTTCTGCTGACTGATGAGTCGGAACTCCATCTGCACACGGTTCTTCTGCGACCATTCCAGCATCTTCGACTTGAAGTTCACCTCCTTGTAAGCCACCTTGTCGATGTTGATCATCTGTGCCAGGATGCGCTTCTTCATAAAGCGCATGCAGGCATCGTAGCCACGATCCAGATAGATGGCGCCGACGAGTGCCTCGAAGGCATTGCCACCCATATAGCTATTGTGACTGGTGCCACGACCATTGGAGAGGATGAGCTCGTTGATACCCATCTCCTGAGCCAGACGGCCCAACGTCTCGCGTTGCACCAACTTCGAGCGGGTATTGGTGAGAAAACCTTCGCGCTTGCCGGGAAAATGTTCGAACACGATGTCGCCGACGACAGCATCGAGGATGGCATCGCCCAAGAATTCCAGCCGCTCATTATTGACGGGTTTCCCCTTTTCATTACGACGTGCGATGCTCTTGTGAAGCAAAGCCGTCTTGTAATAGTCAATCTTGCGCGGATAGAATCCGATAATCTTGTATAGACACAAATAAAGCTCCTTATCCTTGCGGAAAGGGAGCTTTATCCTATCAATGAAATTACTCAGCATATTTCTTGAACACTACGCAGGCATTGTGACCGCCAAAGCCGAACGTGTTGCTGATGGCAGCACGCACCTCACGCTCCTGAGCCTTGTTGAAGGTGTAGTTGAGGTCATAGTCGATTTCGGGATCTTTATCGTCGTCAGCATGGTTGATGGTCGGCGGAACGATGTTGTTCTGAACAGCCAGTACGGCAACCATTGCCTCGACGGCGCCGGCAGCACCAAGCAGGTGACCGGTCATCGACTTTGTAGAAGAAATATTGAGCTTATAGGCTGCATCGCCAAACACTTCCTTGATGGCCTTCACCTCGGAGATATCACCGACGTGCGTGCTGGTGCCATGAACATTGATGTAGTCGATATCCTCGGGCTTCAAACCAGCATCCTCGAGTGCACTTTGCATCACGAGCTTTGCACCCAGGCCTTCGGGATGGCTGGCCGTGATGTGATAGGCGTCGCCGCTAAGGCCTTCGCCAACCATCTCGGCATAGATCTTTGCACCGCGGGCCTTGGCATGCTCGAGTTCCTCGAGAATAAGGCAGCCAGCGCCCTCGGCCATGACGAAACCATCGCGCGAAGCGCTGAACGGACGGCTGGCACCTGCGGGATCGTCGTTGCGTGTGGACAGGGCATTCATGGCATTGAAGCCACCCACGCCACACATGCAGATAGCACTCTCAGCACCTCCAGCAAGGATGGCGTTGGCCTTACCCAGACGAATCAGGTTGAAGGCATCGGCCAATGCATTGCTCGACGAAGCGCAAGCGCTGGTCGTAGCAAAGTTCGGTCCGTGGAAACCAAAGTGGATGGAGATGTGTCCGGCAGCGATGTCGCTAATCATCTTGGGAATGAAGAAGGGCGAGAACTTTGGTCCGTCCTCCTGATGCTGGCCATAATAGACGACTTCGTCCTCGAAGGTACGAATACCGCCAATGCCTACACCATAGACAACACCGATGCGGTTCTTATCAACAGCCTCCAAGTCCATGCCGCTATCCTGCACAGCCTGAATGGCCGAGATCATGGCAATCTGCGAATAACGGTCGATCTTGCGTGACACCTTACGGTCGAGCCAGTCGTTGATATTCAAGTCCTTGATCTCGCAGGCAAAATGGGTCTTGCACTTTGAGCTGTCGAATTGTGTGATTGGAGCAGCACCGCTCACGCCCTTCAGCAGGTTCTTCCACGTTTCCTCAGCGGAATTACCCAACGGTGTGACGGCACCTATTCCTGTTACTACTACTCTTTTTAATTCCATAAAAACAAAAAAAAAGTTAACAAATTAGGAGTTAGGAATTTTTCAAAACAGTGAGCTGTCTGACAACTCCTAACTCCTAACTCCTAACTTCCTAACGTAAAATTACTTAGCGTTTTCCTCGATGTAAGCGATAGCGTCACCAACGGTAGCAATTTTCTCAGCCTTGTCATCGGGAATGGAGATACCAAACTCCTTCTCAAAATCCATGATGAGCTCGACTGTATCGAGAGAATCAGCACCAAGATCGTTTGTGAAACTTGCTTCGGGCTTAACTTCTTCCTCGTCAACACCAAGTTTTTCTACGATAATAGCCTTTACTTTGCTTTCAATTTCTGACATAATTCTTAAATTTTAAATTGGTTTATAAATACATTCTGTCTCAAAATCGGTTGCAAAGGAACAAATTTTTATTCACTTACGCAAATATTTTGATAAAAAAAGCATTCAGTGTTGCACAAACACTATTACATTGTGCAAAAAAAAATACTTTTTTCAACCATTTTCTTTGTATAATTCAAAAATATACTTATATTTGCACATTATTATTAAACCAAAACAATTGAAAGAAAATGTCATTTACCGAACAATGCAACGAAATTTTCAACCTGGCTATTCGCGACTACCACGTGAAAGACAACGTTGATACACCCATCAATAATCCCTATGATCGTGATTCCATAGAAAACCGGCTCTACCTGAAATGCTGGATCGACACCGTGCAATGGCACTACGAAGACATCATTCGCGACCCGCACATCGACCCCGTAGCAGCCCTGCAGCTGAAGCGACGCATCGACCAGTCGAACCAGGACCGCACAGACCTCGTAGAGCAGATAGACAGCTATTTCCGCCACACCTATAGCAATGTAAAGCCGTTGCCCGATGCCACCATCAACACCGAAAGTCCTGCTTGGGCCGTCGACCGGTTGAGCATCCTGGCTCTGAAGATCTATCACATGCGCGAACAGGCCGAGCGCACCGACGCCAGCGACGAGCATCGCCAGAAATGTCAGGCAAAGCTCGACGTGCTGCTCGAGCAGCAGAAGGACCTCTCCACAGCCATCGACCAGCTGTTGGCCGACATTGCTGCCGGACGGAAATACATGAAGGTGTACCGCCAGATGAAAATGTATAACGATCCTTCCACCAATCCCATTCTTTATAAGAAGTCATAGAAAATTCGGAGAAATCTTCTCATCTGGAAACACTAAATCTATCACAGCATGAAAACCGAACACATTCTGATTATCCGCTTCTCGGCGATGGGCGATATAGCAATGACAGTGCCCGTCGTCGAAGCGTTGGCGAAGCAATATCCACACGTGCGAATCACCGTATTGAGCAAGCCGTTTGCCAAAGTTTTCTTCGAGGAACTGGCTCCCAATGTGGGATTCATGGGCGCCGACATCAAAGGCGAATACAAGGGTGTGAAGGGTCTGAATGCACTCTATCGGCGCTTGTCGGCTAAGAACTTCACCGCTATTGCCGACCTGCATAACACATTGCGCTCGAAGTATCTACGCATGCGCTTCAACCTGAACCGAAACCGTGTAGAACACATCAACAAACACAAGAACGGGAAACGCCGACTCACATCGCAACACAACAAGATTTTAGAACAACAGCCCACCTCTTTCGAGAACTATGCCGACGTGTTCCAGAAACTTGGCTACCCCATCGATCCGCACTTTGTTTCTATCTTCGAAGGGAAGACACCCGACTTCTCTGCCCTACCCATCGACCTACACGAGAAACCCAGCGGACAGAAATGGATTGGCATTGCACCCTTTGCGGCTCATCACGGGAAAATCTATCCGCTCAATCTGATGGAGGAAGTCATCAAGCAGCTGTCTGAGCGAAACGACATCCGCATCTTCCTCTTCGGCGGTGGAAAGGCAGAGAAAATCCAGCTCAACGAATGGGCTGCCCGCTATGCTTGTTGCACCAACGCCTCCAGCAAACTTGAAGGCCTCTACGATGAACTGATGTTGATGAGTCAGCTTGATGTGATGTTGTCGATGGACTCTGCCAACATGCACCTGGCTTCGCTGGTCAATACTCCAGTCGTGAGCATCTGGGGTGCCACACATCCCTATTCCGGTTTCATGGGTTGGAACCAGTCGATGCAGAACGTCATTCAAACCGACCTTCCCTGCCGCCCTTGCTCCATTTACGGCAAGACTCCCTGCCATCGTGGCGACTATGCCTGCCTCACCAGCATCAAACCCGAAACGGTCGTCAAGAAACTGCTGCAGGCGGTTGGACTATAATATATAATAAGGTGTAACCTCATTATTTCAGTAAAATAAAAGGGAGTTTAATTGTTCTGTCCCTTCTTTTCCTTTCTTATCTCAGAATACATAACCACTGCAAGAAGTAGTTGTGAGATTAAGCCACACCACAGCCCTATTCTGCCAAGTACATTGTCCCTCATATCCTCGACAAAGAGTAAAATGCCAAAAAACACCGTTAGCACAACGAATAAGACAAAAAGAAATCTAAGATACTTCAGCCTGTTCATAATAATTCCGATTTATTTGTCTATTTATTTAACTGCCAGATATCCCAATGCTACTGCTATGATGCCCATTATCACACTTCCTATCGTATAGAGTGAAAATAAAAGATAATGATTGGCCTGCAATAGTGCCAGGCTCTCTTTTGAGAAAGTTGAGAATGTAGTGAATCCACCACAAAAGCCAACCATGAGGAACAATAGAAGAGCCGGTGAGATGCTTTGTATACGGCTTGTCGCTCCCCATAGAATTCCTATCAATAGACAACCAGCTACATTCACTGTAAATGTTCCCCATGGAAAACCATTAACCCCATGATTCATGGCAAGTGATATAAGATATCTACAGATACCACCAATACCACTTCCTATTCCAACTAAAATGATATCTTTTATCATACGCCAAAATCTCAGATTTATGTTTACAAAAGTACAAAAATAATCTCAAATCATGCGTTCTTTTTGGAATAAATATAGTGAAGACTGGCCATTTCTATCGTTATTGCACCTATTTTAGCCTTAAAAAATGTGTGGAAAACCCTGTGGAAAACTCGGTGTAAAAGTGTGGAAAAACAAAACGCGGGCCGTCGACGTGGAAAAAACACCTAAAAATAAACCGTCTATTCTCGGTTTTTCCACACTTTTACCACCCGAAAAAGTTATGAAATCGGCTGGAAAACCACATTTCAACACTTGTTGATAACGCTCATAAACTGCTGAAAATCAGAAAAAAGTTATGAAATCACCCTGTTAATAACTCATTTTGGAGCGTTTATAACGAAATAGCCAAATATTTTCCTTGCTTTTTATCAACTTTTCCACAGGCTATTACCATCAATAAAAAGTTTTTCTTTAAAAATAAAAAAAGAAAGAATATATAATGAATTGTGGAAAAAACTGGTTTGTTGATGCCGATCACACTTGTCCCTGAGCTAATAAGATAGTTTGTCGGAGCAGCTACAAAATTAACAAAAGGCGTTTCACCGTTTCAGCGTTTCAGTTCCAAAACAGATCATGCAAAAGGCAAAACTGAATCCTAAATATATATATATATATTTAGAAGTTTTTCTTAGGTCTGCGAAAACCCTTTCGAGAACTGAAACGCTGAAACGCGAAACGCAAGTGAAAGTTTTTTGAAAAATAATTGGCGAAACATTCGTAGAGCGCAACTTTTTTTTGTAACTTTGCACTTGTAAAGGAGTACAAAGCACAGCGACGTTTTTTGCTTCCCAAATGACCGGTCAGGATGCTGATATCGTTCGCGCCTCGCTCCAAATAGCTCTATATAACAAAACCTTAATCATTAAACCTAAGAATCTAAACTGCGATGGAAAACAAGAAATCAATATCCAACTCGTAGGGGCAGACCCTATTGCTACCCTCCTTCGGAGGGGCTGGGGGAGGTTGTCTGCCCGAACAATAACGAACAACCTGCATACCCATACACCCTAATTTAACGGGCAGATACGGGGGTCTGCCCCTACACGTATGGAGCATGTCTCTAGATGATACGGAGCATGTCTTTAGATGGAACGGAGCATGTCTTTAGATTGAATGGAGCATAGCTCTAGATGATCAAGAACATGCAGAAAAAAAAGTGATCTTTGACTTATTGATACAAATTTGATAAAAGCTATGCTTTTAGAAAGCAAAAGCATTGTCTTTGCATCGCTACCTCATTGACTTCAGACGCTGGGAGCAATGCTTCTGCAGTCTGAAAGCTATGCTTTTACAGCCTGAAAGCAATGCTTTTGCTGACTGAAAGCAATGCTCTGACTCTCTGGAATGATTGCACCTACAACGCTGGAACAATGCTTCACATAAATGTAGGGACGCGGCGTGCCGCGTTATTGGAGCAAGTTGGGCAAACAAAGTGTGTCACAGGAGCAAGTTGGGCAAACAAAGTGTGTCACAGGAGCAAGTTGGGCAAACAAAGCGTGTCACAGGAGTAGGGCAAACAAAGTGTATCATAGGAGTAAGTCGGACAAACAAAGCATGTTACATTACTGGATGTTGCTTTCCCCATCCACAAACGCGGCACGCCGCGTCCCTACATTTGCCGATTCCCAATATTTGTGGGTTTTGATAAGAAACTGGCGACAAGCATGAAGAGGAAGGGCATGAAGGGAGCCTTGAAGCGTGTTTCGCCATGAATGAGCAATGCCAGGGCCAGTGATGCTGCTACGATGATGAACACGGGCAGGAAGGCCTCTCGCCAACGGCCGTTTAACATGAGGCGAAGGGCACCTGCTAATGCGAGCAGGAGTAGCAGAAGATAAAGAATGGTTGCGAGCAGAGCGAAGTATTGCACGGCTGACAACTGCGAGAATTGCGTTCTGAGGCTTCCTAATGGCAGGGTGATATAGTTTTTTGCCGCATCGTTTTTCGTGGGCAGGAAGGCCGCTAAATTGTCGATATCGTTCTGATAGATGTAGTACAGTCGTGCCGGCACTTTCTTCAGGTATTCCACTGGGTGTTTGCTGAGCCATTTCAGACTTCGTTCGCGCCAGATATGGCTGCACTCAATCGCCGTCTTGTGTTGCATGTCGTCGATGTAGCGGGCGGTACCAACAGGGAACACTTCCGTGTTGTAGTGTGGTTGGCTATCGGTTTCGTAAGTGGCTTCGGCCATGTTAAACCACAATGAATCGGCCTGATAAAGAAAATAGCCTGTGCGTAGATAACAGCTGGTGCCAATGAGCAACACCACGAAGGCATAGCCGGAAAGCAGATACAAGGAAAGTTTCTTCCATTGATGCTTTCTGAACAAGAAGAAATAGGCGATTAATGCAAGAAGGAATATGGCGGCAACGGGGCGAAACCAGTTGGCGAGGGCAAAAAGAGCTCCGGAGAGTTGAGAGTTTAGAGTTGAGAGTTTAGAGTGGAGAGACAGTGGAGAGTTTAGAGTGGAGAGTTTTGAGAGGGAGAGGAAAACGGCTAGCATCGTGAAGAACAGCATGGGGATTTCGGAGGAGAGCATGGTGCTTTGTCCCCAGTTGTTGGGATAGAGGATGTAGAGGATGAGTGCGATGAGAGCGGTTTGGCGGTTGAAGAGTTTCGCGGTGGTATGCGCCAGGAGCCAGGCGGTGAGTGCTTTCATGATGCAGAAGAGAATGAGCAGGGGATAGAGCGACTTCGTCAATCCTAAAGAGAGCGCCACAAGATTGATGATGCCCATGTTCCAGATGTAGGGCTTGCCGATGATGTGATGAAGAGTGGGATAAGGTTGGCGGTCGGCAATTGCTATCTGCGCATATTCGATGTATCCTTCGCCGTCGTTGGTAGGTGTGTAGCCAAAAACAATGAGCACTCCCAGCAACAACAGCAGGAAGCTGATGGTGAGCGCCCAGCAGCAGCGGTTGAAGCGCTCAGCAGTTAGTTCACGATAGCGATTTTGCATACGGTACCCTTGTTACCCTCGCTCGTTGCCGCCAGCACCATATAGACACCCGATGCCACACGCTTTCCGCTCTTCTGGTCGCGGGCATCCCAGGTGAAGGTTCCACCGTTGCTACGACCTTCGGCCACCAGCGTACCGTTTGAGGTAACGATCTTGATATCGGCATCGTAGGTAAGTCCGGTGATGGTGATCAGTCCGGTATAGTCAGGCCGCACGGGGTTGGGATAGGCATAGACGGTTTCCTTCGTCATCTCGTCGACAACGGCTGTGGCATCGCTGATGTAGGAACACAATCCCTTGTCGGTACCGAAGAACACCTCGCCCGTCTGGTTATCGATGGCGATAGACTCAATGTTGTCGGAGAGCAGGAAGCTATTTTCAGCGGTGAAGTGCTGCAGCTGTGTCATGTTGTCGGCGCTGATGAGATAAGCACCATTACCCTTCGTGGCAAACCACTTACGGTTACCACCGTCGACGACGATGCCCGAGATGTTCACGCCGCTAAGCAGATAGTCGGCATAGTTGGTTCCGTCGTTGCGAGGCACCTTCACCTGTTCGAATTCCGGTTCCGACTCAGTAATCTTACTACGCGAGAGCAGCAGCGGAGCAATGTTCGTACCAATCCAGATATCGCCGTTCTTGTCTTCCGCAATACATTGCACGGAGTTCACGTCGACACGTGTGCCGTCTTGGTTAATGAAGTTGAAGAACGAACTCACCTCTTCGGTCTGTGTATTGAAATAGTGCAGCGAAGGCTTTGTCCAGTGGTTGTTCACGAACCACAACAGGCGGTTGCTATCGAAGGTCAGCGCCTGCAGGGCTCCCATCGTACGATCATCGCTCATCAGCGTGCTACCGTCATACGACTTCCACGTGTTGTTCTTCTGAAGAACGTGGATGGGTGCCGTCTGCGACTGGCTATTAAGCACCCACAGATTGCCCTCGGAGTCGAACTTCACACTCTCGATGAGCGTGTAGCTCTCACGTCCCTTATCGTTGGCGCCGAGTGCCGTTCCAAGTGGTGAGTTATGACAACTATAAGCCTGCGTGAACTGACCGTTGTGGAATTCATACACACCCGTACGACCACTTGCAAAGACGTGTGTGGCATCGGTGGGGTCTACGTCGATGCTCATCAGGTCCTTGTATTCGTAGTTCGTCAGGGTCTGCAGATTGTCCTGATAGATTTGCCAGCTGTTTCCATCCCACACCTGTACGGCGCCGGCCCTGTTCTCCTCGATGCCAGCACCATAGCCGCCTACAACGGTATAGAGGCGATTATCGGTAAACCGCATGAAACCAAAGTAGTTGTATTGCGGACCATCGGTGGCCACGTTTCGCAGGGTTTCTATGTATTGGTTCCACACCGATTTGTCCTTGTCGAAGATGCCGCTTGGAACATTGGTGGTTGTTGTCCAGTTGTTGGGATCGAGCAGATTCGACGTGAGCGAAGCCATGATGTACGACTGCTTGTCCACGCGTGCATAGATGTTCTGTCCGCTAACGGCAACGGCGGTGATGTTTTTGTCGAGCTGATAGGTGTTGCTGATCTCAGCTTTCGCAACGTCGAGCTTCATGATGCCGAAGCCGGTGGCGAGATAAGCATACTGGTCGCTGATGTAGATGTCATTGATGGTCTTGTCGCCGGTAATCGACTTCATGTAGTATTCCGGCATATTCACGCAATCGCCGTTGGGTTGCAAAAGGTCGATGTTCTTGTTGTCGTAGATGACAACCAGTCGACCGGCCTTCTTGTTCCAGGCGATGTGGGCGATGCTGCAATCGCTCAGCGCATCCATCTTGCTGAACGTACGAATGCTCTGATCGTCGATGTTGTAGAGATACAGATTTCTGCTGGCGAGCACAAACAACTCGTTGCCAGCCTTTTCTATTTCCGTGATGTCGGTGTAGGCAAGATAGGCGCGCCACGAACCGATGCTGGCAGAGAGGCAAGGCAAAGTAACAAAGTAACAAAGTAGCAAAGTAACGAGGCAGACTCTCCCCCACCCTCTTCTTGTTTGGAGGGAAGTAAAATGTCTTTTAATTGTTGTTTTCTTGATCATAAGTTACCTTGTTACCTTGTTACCTTGTTCTTTCTCCGCTCCGCTACGAAAGCGAGCAGAGCTCGTGGTCCTTTGTTACCTTGTTACTCTGTTATCTTGTCACCTTGTCACTTCGTCAAATATTCGGCGAGCTTCGCTACGGCCCGGGCACGATGTGAGATTCCATTCTTGATGTCGAGCCCCAGTTGTGCAAACGACTCGTCGTAGCCATCGGGAACGAAGATGGGATCGTAGCCGAAACCTTCCGTACCCTTCTTCTCGTAGGCGATGTGTCCTTCGACGATGCCTTCGAAGAGTTTTTCTTCCTGATTCCTTATGATTAACGCAATAACGGTACGGAATCGTGCACGACGATTGTTATTATTTCCTAATTTGCGCAATAATTTATCCATGTTGGCCTCGCTATCGTGGTCGGTGCCTTCAGCATAGCGGGCACTATGCACTCCCGGTTCTCCGTTGAGCGCTTCAACCTCCAAGCCGGTATCGTCGGCAAAGCAGTCCACTTCGTAGTGATCTGCAATGTACTTCGCCTTTTGTAAGGCGTTCTCCTGCAGCGTGTCGTGATCCTCGGGAATTTCCTCGTGACAGCCAATGTCGTTGAGCGACAATACCTCAAACGTCGAGCCAAGAATCTGTCGGATTTCGTCGAGCTTATGTTGGTTGTTGGTGGCAAATACTATTTTTTTCATCATTCAGTGTCAGTTGTTATTTTTTTGGTTTTGCTTTCACTTTAATCGTGTCGAAGCCCTCGCCATAGACGCCGATGACCGAGCTCTGCGACACGAAGGCATTCGGGTCGATGGCCTTGATGATTCGGAAGATGGTGCTGCTCTCGTTTTTCCTGGCGAGGATGCAGAGCACTTTGCGCTCCTGACCCGTGTACCAGCCGTGACCGTCGAGGATGGTGACACCGTGTTCCATATGTGTGCCAATCTCGTAGGCAATCTCTTGATATTTCTCAGAGAAAATTAGGAACTGCACCGATGAGCGACGATGGTTGTACAGATAGTCGAGCATGAAGTTTTCGATGACCATCGTACAGAAACCGAACACCACCATGTTTCCACGCTCGAGCATGGTTCCAAACTGCGGGATAAACAAACAGGAGCCAATGATGACGAAGTCGAGCAAAAGTAGTACGGTGCCCAGCGACATGTTATAGAACTTGTTCACCGAGGCAGCGATGATGTCGGAACCACCTGTCGAGCCGTTATTCACAAACACAATGCCCAGTGCCGAACCTGTCATCATACAGCCGATGACGAGCGACATGAAGTCCTGACCCTCACCCAGAATTTTCACCATATTGCCAGCAGCATCGTGAGGCACGAGTTCCTTCATGAACCACAAGAGGAACGTCAGCATGAAAATGGCATAGATGGTCTTCATCAGGAATTTCAGACCGAGGATGCGCAAGGCCAGGATGAGCAGGGCGGCATTGACGAGGAAGTAGGTGTATTGGTTAGGAATCTGTGTGGCATATTGTACGATAGCAGCCACACCGGCCACGCCTCCTGTCACGATTTCGTAGGGCATGAGGAAGAACGTGAAGCCGAAAGCGTAGAGGACGAGGCCGAAGGTGATGCCAGCATAGTCGCGGGCCTCGCTCCACATGAGTTTTTTGTCGATAGTCATGGTATAGGTATAGAAAGTTTTTTTGATATCATGTAGAACAGGGTGTGTAAAAACTTGAAACGATTCCTATCAAAGAGCATTCCCTGTTTTCACACACCCTGCCTGGTTGAAGTTTATTTGATGACGAGGTTCACCATGCGCTTCGGCACGATGATGACCTTCATCACTTGTTTTCCTTCGATGTACTTCTGTGCACGCTCATCGGCGAGAACGGCAGCCTGGATGGTGGCGTTGTCGGCATCGGCGGCAAACTCCATATCGAAGCGCGTCTTACCATTGAAGGCAACACCCAGGCGAACGGAGTTCTCGACGAGGTATTCCTCGTTCCACGACGGCCACTGGGCATCGCAGACAGAACCTTCGCCGCCCAGCATCTCCCAGAGTTCTTCGGCAATGTGTGGAGCAAACGGAGCGATAAGCACGGAGAGCGCACGCATCACCTCGCGGTTCTTGCACTTCAGTTGCGACAGCTCGTTCACGCAAATCATGAAGGCCGAGATGCTGGTGTTGTAGGAGAACACCTCGATGTCTTGCGACACCTTCTTGATGAGCTTGTGGAGCGACTTCAGCTCGTCCTTCGAGGCAGTTTCGTCTGTTGCGATGTCATCGCAACAAGCAGAACTACAAAGGTTCCAGAACTTCTTCAGGAAGCGATGACAGCCATCGATACCGTTGGTGTCCCAGGGCTTCGACTGCTCCACAGGACCGAGGAACATCTCATACAGACGCAGCGTGTCGGCACCGTAGCGTTCAACAATCATATCGGGATTCACCACGTTGAACATCGACTTCGACATCTTCTCGATGGCCCAGCCGCAGATGTACTTACCATTTTCGAGCACAAACTCTGCATTGTTGTATTCCGGACGCCAAGCCTTGAAGGCCTCGAGGTCGAGGATGTCGGCCGAGACAATGTTTACGTCGACGTGGATGGGTGTGAACTCGTCGTCGGCAGTACGGGTCTTGGCAGCTTCCTTCATCACGTTCAGGCTGAGGAACACGGGGTGACCGGCTTTCTCGCTGGCTTTGTTATCACGATAGACGAAGTTCGAACGGCCTTGTATCATACCCTGATTGACGAGTTTCTTGAACGGCTCTTCCACGTGGCTCACACCGAGGTCGAAGAGGAACTTGTTCCAGAAGCGCGAGTAGATGAGGTGACCCGTAGCGTGCTCCGAACCGCCAACGTAGAGATCTACGTTCTTCCAGTATTCGGCAGCCTCAGGCGAGAGCAGTGCTTTGTCGTTGTGCGGATCCATGTAGCGCAGATAATAGGCGCTGGAGCCAGCGAAGCCAGGCATCGTGCAAAGCTCCAAGGGGAAGATGGTCACGTTGTCGATAGCAGCGCAGTCGACCACGCTATTCGTTGCGGTATCCCATGCCCAACGCTTAGCATGACCAAGTGGCGGCTCACCGGTCTCGGTGGGCTGATAGGTCTCCACCTCAGGCAGCTGCAAAGGCAGGCACTCAGAGGGAATCATATAGGGCATGTTGTCATTGTAGTACACAGGGAACGGCTCACCCCAGTAGCGCTGGCGCGAGAAGATGGCGTCGCGCAGACGGTAGTTCACTTTTACACGACCGAGTCCCTTTTCCGTGACGTATTTCTTTGTAGCGGCAATAGCTTCCTTCACCGTCAGACCGTTCAGCGAGAACTCGCCATTCGACGAGTTGGTCATGATGCCTTCCTTCGCATCGAAGCTTTCTTCTGAGATGTCGGCACCCTCGATGAGTGGGATGATGGGCAGGTCGAAGTGCTTGGCAAAGGCATAGTCGCGAGAGTCGTGGGCAGGAACAGCCATGATGGCACCCGTTCCATAGCCGGCGAGCACGTATTCGGCAATCCAAATAGGAATCTGCTTGCCCGTGAGCGGGTTGATGGCATAGGAACCGGAGAACACACCTGTCACACGGTGATCCATCTGGCGCTCACGCTCGGTGCGCTTCTTCACATAGGCGAGGTATTCGTCGACGGCTGCCTGCTGCTCGGGAGTGGTGAGCTGCTTCACGAGTTCGCTCTCGGGAGCCAGCACCATGAATGTCACACCGAAGATGGTGTCGGCACGCGTGGTGAAGATAGTGAACTCTACATCGCTGTTAGCCACCTTGAACTGCATCTCCGTACCTTCCGAACGACCAATCCAGTTGCGCTGGGTTTCCTTCAAAGAGTCGGTCCAGTCGATGGTCTCCAAGCCATCGAGGAGTCGCTGGGCATAGGCCGACACGCGCAGACACCACTGGCGCATCTTCTTCTGTTCTACGGGATAGCCGCCGCGCTCCGAAACACCGTTCACCACCTCGTCGTTGGCGAGTACGGTGCCGAGAGCCGGACACCAGTTCACCATTGTCTCACCGAGATAGGCGATGCGGTAGTTCATCAGCACTTCCTGCTTCTTCTTGTCGGAGAAGGCGTTCCACTCGTCAGCGGTGAACGAGAGTTCTTCCGACTGAGCAACATCAAGTCCCTCCGTACCCTTTTCGGCGAAGCGGGCAATGAGTTTCTCTATGGGCTGAGCCTTCTGACAGCTGTTGCAATAGAAAGAATTGAACATCTGCTGGAACGCCCATTGTGTCCAATGATAATAGCCAGGCTCACAAGTGCGTACCTCACGACTCCAGTCGAAGGAGAATCCAATCTTGTCTAACTGTTCGCGATAGCGGTTGATGTTCTGTTCGGTGGTGATGGCCGGATGCTGACCCGTCTGGATAGCATATTGCTCAGCAGGGAGTCCGTAGGCATCGTAGCCCATAGGGTTCAGGACATTGAAGCCCTTCAGTCGCTTGTAGCGAGCATAGATATCGCTGGCGATATATCCCAGCGGATGACCCACATGCAAGCCTGCCCCACTGGGGTATGGGAACATGTTGAGTACGTAGAATTTCTGCTTGTCTTTGTCTTCGGTGACACGATAGGTACCATTCTCCACCCATCGTTTTTGCCACTTCTTTTCGATGTCTCTGAAGTTATAATCCATAAGTATAAAAGTTGATTCTTTTTAAATTTGCGTGCAAAGGTACGAAAAATCGAGCGCAGAACAAAAGAAATGAGTTTCTTTTTTATGCCGAGATGCTGTAACTTCGCGACTTTTGTCGCAAAGTTACGAATAAGTGAGCGAAATACATTTGAGTTTCCTTGTTAAGGAAACGGCGTAAGCAAAGGTTTTTCCATTTATGGAAGCGGAAGTATTCCTTCCCATCGTACATCCCAGTTTCCATCTTTAGGAAACCCTGGATTGGGAACCTCGCAACCATCCCATCCAGCACACATCAGTGCAATAGCCGTCAGCAGACCTCCATTGCCCGGCAGATAGAGTCGCAACCGCTGGTCTTGATAGTTGTGCCCGCTGACGAGATAGGTGTTGGTGCGCTTGTCCATGAGGAGAGCGTCGACAGCCTTTTGAGGTTCGCCCAAACGAGCGGCACTCATCGCAACCATCGGGTAATCCCAGCCCCACGTCTTATCCCAGTTCCAGCGGTCCCAAATCCAGTTGAGGGTTTTCTTCATGATGTCGGGATTGGTCTGCTTCGACAAGGGAAGAATGCCTACAGCACCAAGAACGGCGGGATGATCGCTGGTGAAGCGAATATCGTGATAAGTGTCGGGTGCAGTCTCGGCGGCGAGATAAAGACTATCGGCATCAAAGGCTAGCGGAGATAGCTTTTCGATGAGTTTGTCCCACTCTGATAATCTGGGTAACGATGCCCGCTGACGCCATTTTTGAGCCAGCTCCATCCCGAAATGCCAGTAGCTAAGTTCGAAGGGTGGATTCACGGTTTCCGCGGCACGCAAGGTCTCTTGAGCAGGGATGACGTTGTTGAGTGTATATCGGTCGCGCTCGGCGTCGTAGGTAGCAAAGGAGTACATGAATTCGGCTGTTTCCTGCACCAGCTGGCGATACTTTATAGAAGTGTTGGGACCGGCGGCGCGGTGAAGCAATTCGGCTAAGTAGATGAGGTGTGGCTGTTGCCAAATCAGGAAACTACCCACTTTCGAAGGAGCCTCCTCGGCACTCGGATCGGTCATCTTCATCCAACGCAAACCCTCAAAACCTTGTCGCCGAGCAATCTCGCGAGCCTTTGGAGCTGCTTTGAAATACCAGTCGAGGGAATGTTCCAAGAGTTCAGGATGTCCCCAAAGGGCAAACTGTGCCTGATGCCACCAATGCATCTCCAGATGGAATTTTCCAAACCAGGAGTTATAGGTAAGGCCGGTTTCCTGTGGTGGAGTGTCACCGGCACAGTTCACCGCCAGCAAATATTGACTGAGCACAACGCGTCGCTCCAATTCTCTGGCTCGTGGGTCTTTGCATCGTGAAAAGTCCACGATGCCACCTTTCTTCCAGTATTCCCTCCAGTGGTGTTTTGTTTGCTCCAATGCGGTGTCGGAAGAAATGTGGTTTTCCATCAACTTTTGTTCAGAAAATTCACATGAAAAGGCAAGCCCGTGTTGATGAGGAGTAAGCATGAATGTGTTGGTGTTCTTCCTTTCGAACTTTGCATCCCCGTCCCAGCACACACGAATATAATAGGTCGTGCTGTCGATGGTTCGAGACAGCAGAACTGAATGGTCATCTTGCTTTAAAATATCTGTTTTGTGATGAGTGTTTTCGGGAGTCCAGTCGCAGGCGGCATCTGAGTGTTTGCCTGTAGGATATGGGAATCGAAATAGTACTGGCAGAGGGTGCTGAGCATCCGTGAAATAGCCAGAATAGACGATATCTCGCTCTGGATGAACAAAGGTTGCCGTGTAATAATTTGCATCGCGATAGGTGAAAGTGCTCTTGATGTAACCGTTCCACAAATTGAGTTGCTGGTTTTGTATTTGAACGAGGGTGGTATCACTCAAAGGAATATCAAATCCGATGGTTCCAAGATGAAGGCGATGCGGATTGGATCGCAGGTAGTTAGCAGCATCTTTCGAACGTTGGTCGTCCTTATTCTCCACGCTATAAGGTTCAAGACGTCCGCGTCCGAAGTCAAAATTTTTCAATGCTTCTTCAGCTCGAAAAGATTCCGTATTTGGAAAAGAATGCCAACCCCAATCGCTCATCGTTCCCAGCGGAATTCCGTTCTCATACATTTCCGGGAAGGTCTGTAGGCCTGTTCCGTCGACGGTAAAGGCAAAGCCGCCGTTGCCAACGGTCAGCGCCTGCAAGGCGTCTAACTCCTCGACGTACGGGTTGTTTCTATTCACAACATCGAATCGGTCGATCTGTGCATTCAGTGTTTGAAAGAACAGAACCGTGATAACGGCAATCAGAATCTTTTTCATCTCTTTTTCCTTATAAAAGCAAAATACTCTGCAAATATATACTTTTTATCCTTAACAACAAAGGAAAAGCCCGTAAAAAAGGACATTTTCCCTGTTTCCTCTTTCTTCAGAATCGTTTGATGGACAACTCGTTTCAGAAAAATAATTGAATAAAAAAGTTAATGAAACTTCCCTTTTTTACATTAAATTTGTCTAAATATAGTGGTGATACGAATAATTTTTGTATTTTTGCACCGACTATGCGCGTATGCGAACAGAAATAATAAAATAAACAATTAATAACTCAAACACAATGAAGAAATTTATGTTTCTTGCAGCAATGATGCTGCTGGGTATGGCACTCGAAGTGAGTGCTCAATTGCCACAGGTAACCTTGAAGGATATCAACGGAAAAACCGTTCGTACCGACACGTTGTCGAACAACGGCAAGCCCTTCATCATCTCGTTCTTTGCCACGTGGTGCAAGCCCTGCAACCGCGAGCTCACGGCCATCAGCGAGGTTTACGATGAGTGGCAGGAGGAAACGGGCGTGAAGGTCGTAGCCATCTCTATCGACCAGGCTCAGAACATCAACAAGGTAAAGCCCCTCGTCGACCAGCATGAGTGGCCTTACGAGACCGTACTCCTCGACCCGAACAGCGAACTGAAGCGCCAACTGGGCATCCAGATGATTCCCTATGTGCTCATTGTCGACGGTGAGGGAAAGATTGTCTATAAGCACAACGGCTATACCGAGGGTGCCGAAGAGGAACTCATCGAGAAAGTACGCGAGCTCGTTGCCCCCTAAATTAGGGGGTTGGGGGTCTTAAAGACATACTTGACAAACGTACATAAGGTATGTTAGGATAGACATTCGTGACAAACGAACATAACGTTATTACAGATAAACGTACTACGTTTTTTATATGAAAAGAAGGCTACTGACAATATCGCTTGCATTGGCTACGGCGATGCTGATGAATGCACAAGACAAGAAGATAGTCGTGACGGGAAGTATACAGAGCGACATCCTCATTCCACAAGACGACGAAGCCATTGGCACAGAGCCCACCGACGACTGGGCACTCACGAACACCTATGCTGAGGTGGCCCTGCAGAGCAAGTATGTCGATGCTGGTGCACGCTTCGAGTTTCTGGAACACCCGCTGCCCGGCTTCGAGAAGGACTTCAAAGGATGGGGTGTGCCCTACTTCTACGTGAAGGGCCGTCCGATGAAGAACATGGAGATTACGGCAGGTAACTTCTACGAGCAGTTTGGTTCAGGATTCATCCTGCGCACCTATGAGGAGCGCTCGTTGGGCATCGACAACTCGCTGCTTGGTGGCCGCGTGGTCTATAAGCCCGTCGAGGGAGTACAGCTGAAGGCTATCACCGGTGAACAGCGCCGCTACTGGGCACATAACAACTCGTGGATTACGGGTGGTGATGTGGAGCTGAACGTCGACCAATGGGTGAAGTCGATGGCTGAGGGTGGCACGTACCTGACGCTGGGTGCCTCGTTCGTCAATAAGCATGAAAAGGCATCGGAGGACGACATCTCCGTTGGACCCTACTACAAGCTGAACCTGCCAGAGAATGTGAATGCTTGGGATGTGCGTGCCAATCTCGCTACGGGTGGTTTCAACATCTTGGCGGAGTATGCACAGAAGACGCAGGATCCGTCGTTCGACAACGGCTACATCTATCGCAAGGGTTATGTGGCGATGCTCAGCGGCTCGTATTCGAAGCGTGGTCTGAGTGTGTTGCTGCAGGCGAAGCGTTCGGATAACATGTCGTTCCGCTCGCGCCGCTCGATGAATGGTACGTCGTCGTTCCTGAATCACCTGCCCGCCTTCACGATGGACCACACCTACACACTCGCAGCGCTCTATCCCTATGCCACTCATCCCGAAGGCGAATGGGCCTATCAGGCAGAGTTGGGCTACACGTTCAAGAAGAACACGGTGCTTGGTGGTAAGTATGGTACGGGTGTGAAGGTGAACTTCTCGCATGTGCATGCTATCGAGCAGTCGCCGCGTGACTTGGAGATTGCCCCCAACCAGTTCATCGGCGGTGCCGGCACCAACGGCTATGCATCGAGCTTCTGGAAATGGGGCGACCAGACCTACTATCAGGACTTGAACATCCAGATTGACAAGCGCGTCACGAAGGACTTCAAGTTGAACTTGATGTACATGAATCAGCGTTACAACCAGACCATCGTGGAAGGTCACGGAGGTATGATACATTCTGATATCTTCGTGGGAGAAGGCAAATACAAGATTAATAAGAAGCTCACCCTTCGCGGTGAGTTGCAATACCTCACCACGAAGCAGGACCAGGGCGACTGGGCATTTGCATTGCTCGAACTCTCGTGGCTGCCCAACTGGATGTTCACCGTCAGCGACGAGTGGAACTGTGGCGAGACCGACCTGCACTACTATCAGGGACTGGTGACGTTCAACTACAAGTCGCATCGCATCCAGGCTGGCTATGGTCGCACACGCGCCGGCTATAACTGCTCGGGTGGTGTCTGCCGCTATGTGCCAGCCCAGAAGGGTTTCACTATTTCGTATAACTACAATTTCTAGGCCCACCCCAACCCCTCCCTAAGGGAGGGGCAACTGAAATGAATTAAGAAAAAAATCATGTATATAAAAGTAAAATTTAAAAGCATATTAAGCACCCTCCCCTTGGGAGGGATGGGGTGGGTGATGGCTCTTTTGCTCCTCACCGCCTGCTCGAACATCGACGAGGACGAACGACTCATCTACGTGGAACCCGCCGAGGTGAACCGACCCGTGCTCATCGAGGACTTCACGGGTCAGGCCTGTGTGAATTGCCCGAATGCAACAGCCGCTATCCATGAATTGCAAGAGACCTATGGTGAAGAAAACGTTATCGCCGTAGCTATTCATTGTGGTCCCTTCGCCCACCTCCGCTCGAACATGGGCAATGCCTTCTTGAGCGACCTGGGTACAAAGCTTGGCGACGAATACTACACTCATTGGAACATTGAGGCACAGCCAGGTGTGAAGATCAATCGTGGCGCTCCCATCTACGACACCAACCAATATGCTGCAGCTGTAGCCAACGAGTTGAAGAAGACGTCAACGGTGCATTTTGATGCCGTTGAGTTCTCAAATAACGCTGTGTTGGTGGATCTGTCGTCGAGCGACCGTGTGGAAGGTCGTCTGCAGGTATGGATAGTGGAAGATAGCATCAACGCCAGAGATCCGCAAACGAAGTACCAGCAGTTCATGCCCGACGGTTCGCGCCGCCAGGACTACGTGCACAACCATGTTTTCCGTGCTTCGCTGACCAATGATGCCTATGGCGAGCCCGTCACTCTGGAGGCAGGCAACAAGAGCTATACCCAGGTTTTCTATCTGCAAGGCAACGAGGCCCTCGACAACTTCGAGCATCTTTGGCAGAAGCAATATCTCTCGGCAGTAGTGTTCTTCTGGAACGAGCAGCAGGGTGTGATGCAGGCCATCCGCGTGCCCTTCAAAATGTAAGAAATACATCGTAAACATACAATAACTTAACAATAAAAACGCTTATGAAGAAATTATTTACTTCCGTGTTTATGTTGCTCTTTGCAACATGTTTTGCTTTTGCCCAAGACGAACCCCTCGTGCGCTTCGTTGATGCGGCAGGCAATGTGTATGCCGACGGTTCGGTCATCGATGTTACCGAAGGTGAGGACGATGGTTGGGGCGGCTTGCAGTTTCCCACAGGTCTTTATGTGGAGAACATCGCCGGCGAGGATATTTTTGTGGGTTCTGACTATGAAATTGTTAGTCTGCCCAATGGTTCTTTCCAGTTCTGCTTCCCTCAAAACTGTGTTCAACAGTCGAAAAAAGGTTCTTATACCACAGAACAGGGAAAGTTAGGAACCGATGCCAAGAAGGATTTGCAGGCCGAATGGATGCCTGATCCGGAAGCCTATGGCACCTGTACGGTGATTATTCAAATAAACATCTACACCTACAATGCCATCACAAGGAAGTATAACCTAGATGAACATGGCCCGAAGGTGACAGTGAACATGATTTACAAGGATCCTGCCTCGGTGAAGAACCTTGAGAACGAGGTGATGGCCGTTGCCCGCTACAATGCTGCCGGTCAGCAGATCAGCGGTGAGCAGCAGGGTCTCAACATCGTGAAACTCGACAATGGTAAGGCCGTGAAGGTGGTCAATAAGTAAATTTAATAGCATTACTTGTACTTTTTAAATATCAAGATAACTATGAAAAAGTTTTTCATGCTTTTTTTGAGCCTTTTGGGCGTGATGCCCATGATGGCTCAGAATTCTGATGAGACAATGGTCTGGGCCTATTATTATGGTTCATCCGATGGTTGGAGTCCTCTTGGAACAGGTTCCACAGGACAAATCTTTTCTATTGCTTATTTCGTTCCAGGTGATGGATCGCTAAGCGGAGCATCCATCAACGCAGTAAAAATTCCTGTGGTTGACAGTGGAATGAAAAACGTAAAAGTGTGGGTTAAGAATGTTTTGAATGGAGATGATATTGCTTCTCAGGAAGCCAGTGGCCCTTACACAGTGTATGATTTTAAGACGGTTGCTTTCAGTAGCCCCGTTTCCATCCCGTCAACAGGTTGCTATGTGGGATATACGATGACAAACACTGTTGCTTATTGTCTTCCTACTGCTGGCGACCCACAGGCAAAAGGATTGTATCTCAGCATGAATGGCGGAGCATTCGAAGATTATTCTGCACAGTTCGGAGCCTCTGCTCATCAAATAGTTGTTTCGAATGTCTCACTCCCCGACCATCAGATCTCACTGAAGAGCATGTCCCCAAAGAATACTGTTGTCAGTTCTTCCAACACGACTACCGTTTTCTTTGATGGTTATGGCAAGAAGCAGGTGCAGTCCTTTGACTACACCATAGACGTTGCTGGTACCAAAACAACGAAACACCAGGTTTTGCCTTCTCCCGTTCCTCCTGGTTTCGGAATGTCTGGTTCCTTCGAGGTTGAATATCAAAGTCCGGCAGAAGTTGGCACCTATCGTGTAGAAGTGACATTGAATAAGGTAAATGGAGAATCCGTTTCTGAAGCAACACATGTATCTGCCACGATGCAGAATCTGAGCAAGGCCGTAGCCCGCCGCACGGTTGTTGAGGAATACACAGGTACTGGCTGTGGTTGGTGTCCGCGCGGATGGGTAGGTATGGAGAAGCTGAAACGTGACTATCCTGAAACCTTCATTGGTATTGCCTTCCACAAGTACAATACCAGCGACCCCATGTATGTGGCCAACTATTACTCTACACAAGCTTTGGGAATTTCTGGCGCACCGGGTTGTAATATGAATCGTCGGATGGAGATGGATCCCTATTATGGAACCTACAACGGCATTTGGAATGATTTCGAGGCATTCAATGCAGAGTTGCCTGCCGTTGACGTTTCGCTGACAGCAACATGGAATGCTGATAAAACAGCTGTAGACATTAAGACTTCTGTGGAGCCCCTGACGAAGGATCTTGGTTTCACGGTGGCCTATGTGCTTACAGCCGACAATCTTTCTGGTACAACGAGTGCTTGGAAACAAGCAAACTACTATGCACAGAACTATACGAAGAGTCAGTTCCCCGACGACCCAGAATTGGCAGAGTTTGCAAGAGGCGGTTCGAAAGGACAGTCTTCGGTTGCACTCACTTTCAATGATGTGATGATTGGAAGTTCGTATAACAATTCTGGAAAGAACCTGGCAACAGCCATTCCTGGTGCCGATCAAGCACAATTGGGCACAGTCTATCAAGGTAATTATTCGGTGGCAATGCCTACGAAGGCTACACTTAAAGAAGCAATTCAGTTAAACAAGGTGTTTGCTAATGTATTGGTCATCAGTAATGCAACGGGAGAAATCCTGAATGCTGCCCGCGTAGCTATCACAGAAAAAGATACTCCCGATCCCGTAGATCCCGAGCTGTCGTTCAGCGAGACGGCCTTCGAGGTGGAGGAAGGATCTGACTTCACAGCTCCTACACTCAATAATCCGAACAATGTTACAGTTACTTATACATCAAGCGACGTTGCAGTAGCTCAAGTCGATGAGAACACAGGTGCCGTCACTATTGGCGCACCCGGAACAACGACCATCACGGCTTCCTTTGCCGGCAATGACGAATATCTGCCAGCATCGGCATCCTACACGATTACTGTTACAGAGAAGCAGGCACCTTTCGTGACTGAGATCAATGTTGATCGTGAAGTTGGCCAGGGCTACGATGTAACTCGCTTTGAGCCTGACTTCACAGAAGCACTAGCTTATCTGGGTATCGAGAATCCTACTGACGCAACACTCGTTGGTATCAACGCCGACGGCTCGGAGGAGGCAGCTCCTAATGGCCCGATCGACGGCTGGTGCGATGCTGATGGTAACTTCATCGGTTGGGGTAAGGAAGAGACCCGCATCTGTGTGAAGTTCTTCCCCGCTGTTCCTCAGTATGAGATTTGCGACATGAACGGTGCCGACGAAGTTGGCAAGACCTATACCGTGAAGTATGGTCTGAAGGCTAACGGCAAGATGGCAATCTTTGTGATCAATGTGACATTCATTGAGAAGCAGGAGCATATCTACAAGCCCGAGATTGTGAAGACGATCGAGATTTCTCACCTTGAGAAGGCTGCCATTGCCTACTGCGAGGAGGAGCCCGCTCCCACTTTCGACGTAGCTGAGGTTTGCGCTGCTCTTGGCATTGCTAACATGAGCGAGGCTAAGGCTTACATCGTTAACCTGACTGATGGCAACTTCGTTGAAAACACTGGCACTATTGACGGCTGGCGCAATGCCGATGGCGACGCTGCTCCTTGGGATCAGTGCGCAAACGGCTTCTGCCTGAAGCTGAACAATCCCGCAAGTGGTGAGTTCGATTACACGGGTGCTCACGATGCTAACTTCCAGGTTGGTGACACCTATGTTGCTCAGTGGGGTATCGTGGCTAATGAGAAGGCCGTGCTGCTGAAGGTTACTATTACCTTCGTTGACGATCCCACAGGCATCAACGGTATCAATGCTGACGCAAAGGCAGACATCATCTACAATATGAATGGTGTCCGTACGACGAATATGAACCAAAAGGGTGTTTACATCCAGAATGGTAAGAAGGTATTGGTGAAGTAAAATTGTCAATATAGAATTCCTCTGATGGCAACAAAAGACAAAGGCTTGACGCCGATGATGAAACAGTTCTTCGCATTCAAGGATAAATATCCTGATGCGGTGCTGCTGTTTCGTTGCGGCGACTTCTACGAGACGTATGGCGAGGATGCTGTCGTGGCGGCACGCATCCTTGGCATTACGCTTACACGGCGTAATAACGGTGGTAATACGGGTGATACGGAGATGGCGGGCTTTCCCCATCATGCTCTCGACACCTATCTGCCGAAGCTCATCCGTGCAGGCCGGCGTGTAGCCATTTGTGACCAGTTGGAGGACCCGAAACTCACGAAGACGCTCGTCAAGCGTGGTGTGACGGAACTCGTTACGCCAGGTGTGGCAATGGGCGACAACGTGTTGAACTACAAGGAGAACAACTTCCTTGCTGCCGTACACTTTGGGAAAGCAGCCTGTGGTGTGGCGTTCCTCGATATCTCCACGGGCGAGTTCCTCACGGGTGAAGGCACCTACGACCATGTAGAGAAACTCCTCGGCAACTTCCAGCCGAAAGAGGTGCTCTACTGTCGTGAGCGAAAGCACGACTTCGAGCGTTATTTCGGCACGAAGTATTGTGTGTTCGAACTCGATGACTGGGTGTTCACCGAGCAGACGGCGCGCCAGAAACTGCTGAAGCATTTCGGCACGAAGTCGCTAAAGGGATTTGGTGTCGACCACTTGCATAGCGGTGTGGTGGCCTCAGGTGCCATCATGCAATACCTTGAGCTCACGCAGCACACGTCGGTGGGACATATAACTCATCTGCAGCGCATCGAGGAAGAGAAGTTCGTACGGCTCGACAAATACACTATTCGTTCGCTTGAGCTTGTACAGCCCATGCAGGACGATGGACAGTCGTTGCTCTCGGTCATCGATCGTACCACCACACCCATGGGAAGTCGTCTCTTGCACCGCTGGCTCATCTTCCCGCTGAAGGATGTAGGGCCCATCAACAGTCGTCTCGACGTTGTGGAATACTTCTTCCGCAATCCCGCCTTCCGCTATCTTGTCGACGATAAACTACAACGCATCGGCGACCTCGAGCGCATCATCTCGAAGGTGGCAGTAGGGCGTGTGTCGCCTCGTGAAGTAGTGCAACTCAAGAATGCGCTTATCGCCATCGAGCCAATCAAGAAGGCATTGGAACCTGCTACGGCTGTAGCGGCTTCCAATCCTAACCTCCCCCCTACCCTACTTCAGATGGGTCAGCAGCTCGATCTCTGCGAGGAACTGCGCGATCGCATTGCCAAAGAGATACAACCCGACCCGCCGCAACTCGTGTCGAAGGGAAACGTCATTGCGGCAGGCTATTCGCCTGAGCTCGACGAGCTGCGCAACATCTCTACCAACGGCCGTAACTACTTGCTGCAGATTCAGGAACGCGAAATCCAGCAGACGGGTATCGCCTCGCTCAAGGTGGGATATAACAATGTGTTCGGCTATTACCTCGAGGTGCGCAACACGTATAAGGATAAAGTTCCGCAGGAGTGGGTGCGCAAGCAGACGCTGGCGCAGGCCGAACGCTACATCACGCAGGAGCTGAAGGAGTACGAGGAGAAGATACTGGGTGCCGACGAGAAGATTCTCGCCCTCGAAGAGCGGTTGTTTGCGGAGTTGGTTGTTGCGATGCAGAAGTACATCGGGCAGATTCAAACCAATGCCGCCCTCATCGCCCAGCTCGACAGCCTGCTCTCTTTTGCCAAAACCGCTGAGGAGAACCATTACGTCAGACCAGTGGTCGAGGACTCTTCAATGCTTGACATCCGGCAGGGTCGTCACCCGGTCATTGAGCAACAGCTGCCCGTCGGCGAGCGCTATGTGCCAAACGATGTGATGCTCGATAGCGATACGCAGCAAATCATCATCATCACAGGCCCGAATATGGCGGGTAAATCGGCGCTGTTGCGCCAAACGGCCCTCATCACACTACTGGCCCAGATAGGTTCGTTCGTGCCCGCAGAGAGCGCGAAAATCGGTCTAGTGGACAAAATTTTTACACGTGTTGGTGCCAGTGATAACATTTCGCTCGGCGAATCGACGTTTATGGTGGAGATGACCGAGGCTGCCGACATCCTTAATAATGTCACCCCGCGCTCGCTCGTGCTCTTCGATGAGCTGGGCCGTGGAACCAGCACCTATGATGGCATCTCGATAGCCTGGGCCATCGTGGAGCATCTGCACGAGCATCCGAAAGCTCGTGCTCGCACGCTCTTCGCCACACACTATCATGAGTTGAACGAGATGGAGAAGTCGTTCAAGCGCATCAAGAACTACAACGTTTCGGTGCGAGAAGTCGACGGAAAGGTGATCTTCCTGCGTAAGCTCGAACGCGGTGGCTCGGAGCACTCGTTCGGTATACATGTGGCCGACATCGCAGGTATGCCGAAGAGCATCGTGAAGCGCGCCAACGTCATCCTGAAACAATTGGAGGAGAACAACAGCGGTGGCTCGGCAGTAACGAAGCCTTCAGTAGAGACCATCAACCAAAGCCGTGAGGGTATGCAGCTCTCCTTCTTCCAGCTCGACGACCCAGTGCTCACGCAGATTCGTGACGAGATACTCGGCCTCGACATCAACAACTTAACGCCCGTTGAAGCGCTGAACAAGCTCAACGATATCAAGAAGATTGTGGGAGGAAAAGTTTAAGAAATAGGGAAGTAAAAGGGGTGAGAACCTTGTTCCCCTCAAACTTCCCCCATAAATTTAAATACCCTAAGATAAAACCTTCCAAGCTGAAAGTCCGTCTTTCTTGAGCCAGAATATAATAAGATAAAGGCCACAGATTCCCACAAAAATCTTCACATCGTAACTCCAGTCGGCAAGACGCTCTGTTCCACCAGCAAAGGTTGTGATGACCAAGACGAGCAGGAACAACCAAAGTCCTATCCGCTTGCCGCACAGCAGCAGCCAACTGCTAACTGCACCAATCACGCTTTCCAAAATCCCTATCGGCAGCAAACGGCCAAAATCCACGAAACCAGGAATGACCAGCAAAAGATAAAACAAAAAAGCCAAAATGCTCCTGATAAGCAACACGGTGAACAGGAAAACATAAAGCACATGGAAACGGGTCAGGGCAGATTTATACACTTTTTCAATCATAGTTTTTTATAAATGAAAACAAAGAAAGTTCAACAAAAACTTTCGGGCATCACTTTGAAATAAGCTGACTTTTTCTTATACTTTCGCACCAAGCCGCTGCATCCACTTTCCTCCTATCATACAGGCTACGCCGATGATGATGAAGGGAACGGAGAGGAGCTGGCCCATGTTGAACAGCATGCCTGATTCGAAGTCTACTTGTATGTCCTTCGTGTACTCGATGAAGAAACGGAAAGTGAAGATGAGCGTCAGCACCAGGCCGAAGAAGAAGCCGCTGCCAACTGGTTTAGTTGAGAGTGGAGAGTTGAGAGTTGAGAGAGCCTGCTCTCCCTTCACTTTATTGTTCCCCTCGCCCTTTGGAGAGGGGTTAGGGGTGAGGCCGGGCTGCGGGTAGGTTTTCTTGCTTCTCTGATACGCCCAGAACATCACGAAGATGAAGCAGAAGTAGGCCAATGCTTCGTAGAGCTGTCCGGGATGGCGTGGGACGTTGTCCACCTGCTCGAAGATGAAGGCCCAGGGCACATCGGTCGGCTTACCGATGATCTCTGAGTTCATGAGGTTTCCCAAGCGAATGAAGCAGGCTGCGATAGGAGTGGCGATGGCGATATCGTCGAGCACATGCCAGATGCTCATCTTCGTCTTGCGGCAATAGAGCCATAGGGCAATCATCAAGCCCAGCGTACCGCCGTGCGAGGCCAGTCCGGCATAGCCAGTATACTTCCACGAGCCATCGGCCATCTGGTGCATGGGCACGAACATCTCTATGAAGTGCGTGCCTGACGACAGGAAGTAGTCGGGTTCATAGAACAGGCAATGGCCCAAGCGGGCGCCCACCAGAATGCCGATAAAGCAATAGATGAACAGTGGGTCGAACAGTTCGTCCTTGATTTTCTGGTCCTTGTAGAGCCATTTCACCATGAGATAGCTGCCCACCAGTCCTACCAGCCAGCACATGCCGTACCAGCGTAGTGCTACAGGCCCGATGTGGCCCATCACTTCTGAGGGGTTCCAGTTGATGTAGCTGAGAAGTTCTATCATTGTTTTTTTGTTTTATTATTTCTAGGTTGTCCTAGGAAATCCTAGGAAAGCCTAGGCAAACCTAGGAATCCCAAGAATTAAACATTAAACCTGAAGTGCATGATGTCGCCGTCCTGCACCACATAGTCCTTGCCCTCGATGCCCATCTTGCCAGCCTCGCGAACGGCGGCTTCCGAGCCATACTTGATGTAGTCGTCGTACTTGATGACCTCGGCACGAATAAAACCTTTCTCGAAGTCGGTGTGGATGACGCCGGCACACTGCGGAGCCTTCCAGCCCTTCTTGTATGTCCAGGCCTTCACTTCCATTTCGCCTGCAGTGATGAAGGTCTCTAGGTTCAGAAGCTTATAGGCCTTCTTGATGAGGCGGTTCACACCGCTCTCCTCCAAGCCGAGTTCTTCCAAGAACAGCTGCTTGTCCTCGTAGGTCTCGAGTTCGGCAATGTCCTCCTCGGTCTTGGCAGCGATAATCATCACCTCAGCTCCTTCCTCGCGGGCGACCTCCTCTACCCTACTGCTATAGGCATTACCCGACTTCGCTGAAGCCTCGTCGACGTTGCACACATAGAGCACGGGTTTCGTCGTCAGCAAGAACAGGTTGCGAGCTGCATCCTGTTCGTCCTTCGTGTCGAACTCCACAACGCGAGCGTTCTTGCCCTGCTCCAGCACCTCCTTATAGGCTTTCAGCACGGCGTATTCCACCTTTGCATCCTTGTTGCCGGCGGCGGCAGCCTTCTCTGTTTTAGCGATGCGGGAGTCCACGGTCTCCATGTCCTTTAGCTGAAGTTCCGTATCGATGATTTCCTTGTCGCGTATCGGGTCGATGGTACCGTCCACATGCGTGATGTTATCGTCGTCGAAACAGCGCAACACATGGATGATGGCATCGGTTTCACGAATGTTTCCAAGGAACTTATTGCCAAGGCCCTCGCCCTTCGATGCACCCTTCACCAGTCCGGCGATGTCTACAATCTCACAGGTGGCAGGAACAATTCTGCCGGGATGTACCAGCTCAGCCAATTTGGTCAGGCGCTCATCGGGAACCGTGATCACACCCACGTTAGGCTCTATCGTGCAAAACGGAAAGTTTGCTGCCTGTGCTTTCGCACTCGACAGACAGTTGAAAAGCGTAGACTTACCCACGTTGGGCAGTCCCACAATACCACATTTTAATGCCATATTATCTTCTAAGTTGTATTTATTTCGTGCAAAAGTACTACAAAAAAGTCAATATACCCAAATAAAGCGGTGTTTTTTAAGGAATAATGACGTTTGCAGGCTTCGCCAGGGCGTGGCCGTTTGCTCATGCAGTTGGTTTGAACTCGCTTGGCCGGTTAGTGGGCTTCGAGCCAGTTCTCGCCCCAGCCGCTATCGGCAACCAGTGGTACGCTGAGCGGATAGGCGTTCTGCATCTCCTCGATCACAATGCGTTCCACCTTTTCTTTCTCGTCGGGATAGACCGAGAAGTTCAATTCGTCGTGCACCTGAAGGATCATCTTCGAACGGATGCCTTCCTTGCGGAAACGCTCGAAGATGCGAATCATCGCCACTTTGATGATATCGGCCGCTGAGCCTTGAATGGGGGCGTTGATGGCGTTGCGCTCAGCGAAGTTGCGAACGGTGGCGTTGCGCGAGTTGATGTCGGGCAGATAGCGACGGCGATGGAACACCGTCTCGGCATAGCCGCGCTCGCGGGCCAGCTGCTTCGACTCCTCCATGTAGTCGTGAACACGTGGGAAGGTCTGGAAGAAACCATCGATGAGCAGCTTTGCCTCGTCGCGTGTGATGTCGAGACGCTCGGCAAGTCCGAACGTGGTGATGCCATAGATGATGCCGAAGTTGGCACGCTTCGACTTCGTGCGCTCGTCGCGGCTGACGTCGTTGATATCTTTCTTATAGATCGTAGCAGCGGTGGCAGCATGCAAGTCCTTGCCTTCGCGGAACACTTCCTGCATCGCCTCGTCGCCCGATAGATGAGCCATCACGCGTAGTTCAATCTGACTATAGTCTGCTGAAAAAAACATACAACCCGGTTCTGCAACGAAGCACTTGCGAATCTCCTTGCCGTCTTCGCCACGAACGGGGATGTTTTGCAGATTCGGATCGCTCGAAGACAGGCGGCCAGTGGCCGTTACGGCCTGGTTGAACGATGTGTGGATGTGGCCCGTACGCGGGTTGATGAGCTTCGGAAGAGCGTCTACATACGTGCCGAGCAGCTTCTTAAGTCCACGATAATCAAGGATTTCGGCAATGATAGGACTCTTCGAGCGCAGCTGCATGAGCACCTCCTCAGAAGTGACATACTGACCCGTCTTGGTCTTCTTCGGTTTGTCGATGATTTTCATCTTACCGAACAAGATGTCGCCCACCTGCTTCGGACTCGAGATGTTGAATTCCTCGCCTGCGAGTTCGTAGATGTGTTGCTCGAGTTGCAACATTCGTTCTGTGAAAAGTTTTGACGTTTCGGCCAGCGCTTCGGTGTCCAGACAAACACCGTTCATCTCCATTTCGGCAAGCACGGGCATCAATGGCATCTCGATATCATAGAAGAGCGACTCCACGCCAGCTTCCTTCAGCTGGGGCTCCAGCACGTTCTTCAGGCGCAAGGTGATGTCGGCATCCTCGCAAGCATATTCATAGACTTCGGTAGGGGAGAGGTCGCGCATCGACCGCTGACCTTTTCCGCGAGGTCCGATGAGCTCATCGATGTGAATGGTCTTATAATTTAAAAGGGTCTCGGCCATGTAGTCCATGTTGTGACGCAGCTCGGGTTGCAGCAGGTAGTGGGCGAGCATCGTGTCCCACATCGGTCCGGCGAGACGCACTCCATAGTTCGCTAACACCTCCAAGTCGTACTTCAGGTTTTGGCCGACCTTCAAAATCTCAGGCGACTCATACACCTTTTTAAAAATGTCGACCACTTTTTGTGCTTCGGAGCGATCGGCGGGAACAGGAACATAGAATGCCTTCGTTTCTTCAACCGAGAAGCTCAAACCGACCAATTCGGCATCAATTGGATTGGTAGAAGTGGTCTCCGTGTCTAGACTGAGAATTTTATTTGTAAGAAAAAAGTCACAAATTTTCGTCATTTCCTCTTGATTATCAATGAGTTGGTAGTCGTGAGGAGCCGAAATTGTGGCCAAATTAAGGGCCGTTTTTGAAATTTCTGGGCTCTCGGCCGTAAATTCTGCGAATAAATCGAGTTGTCCGTTAACGGGTTTTAACACCGGTTCGGGTTTTTTAAGGATTTTGTCGGCGAGCGTTCGGAACTCGAGTTCGTTGAATAGAGCTCGTAGTTTTTCCTCGTCGGGGTCGCGAAGGAGTAGGGAGTCCATGTCGAGTTCGATGGGAACATCGGTTCGGATGGTGGCGAGGAACTTCGACATGCGAATGTCGTCGACGTGACCTTCCACTTTCTCGCGAAGCTTGCCTTTGATCTGATCGGAGTGGAGTAGGAGGTTGTCGATGGACCCAAATTCCGTGATGAGTTTCACGGCGGTCTTCTCACCGACACCCGGACAGCCCGGGAAGTTGTCGGCCGAGTCACCCATCAGCGCCAATAGGTCGATGACCTGGTCGGTGGACTCAATGCCATATTTCGCACACACCTCGGCGGGTCCCATCTTCTCATAGCCGCCACCATGTCGGGGACGGAACTGGAAAACGTTCTCGCGCACCAGCTGTCCATAGTCCTTGTCGGGGGTAAGCATATAGGTTTCAATGCCGGAAATGCCCGATTTCATCGCAAGAGTTCCGATGACGTCGTCTGCCTCGAAGCCGTCGACCTGCAGACAGGGGATGTGCCACGCCTCAAGCAGTTGCTTGATGATGGGCACCGAGCGTTTAATGTCCTCGGGGGTCTCCTCGCGTTGCGCCTTATACTCAGGGAAAGCCTCGTTGCGGAACGTCTTCCCGTGGTCGAAAGCCACGCCGATGTGAGTGGGGTGCTCCTTGTTGATGATTTCCTGGAGCGTGTTCACAAACCCCATTACGGCCGATGTGTTCAGGCCTTTCGAGTTGATGCGTGGGTTCTTGATGAATGCGTAGTAGGCGCGATAGATGAGCGCATAGGCATCGAAGAGAAATAGTTTGTCCATATTGTTCGTTGATTTTTTGTTCAGGCGAAAGCAGCCTTTGTGATAGCTGCATGGGGGCAAAGATAGCAAAAAATGCGTTTTGCCGTGTAAAATTACAAATTTTTTGGCACATTTACCGATATTTTCAGTAATTTTGTAACAAAATTCAGAATTCTATGGATTATCTCTCGCTCATTAAACAACCCATTTCGACAGAAATAGCCGATTTCATCGAACTTTTCAATCAGTCGCTCTCACATAGCGATGGCATGCTTGGACAGGCGCTCGAACATATTCGTAAGCGTGCAGGAAAGCGCATGCGACCCATGCTGATCCTGCTCATGGCGAAGAACTTCGGAACCATTTCTGCTGCAACACAGCATGCGGCAGTAGGTCTGGAGTTGCTCCACACTGCCTCGCTTGTTCACGACGACGTGGTTGACGAGAGTGCTGAGCGACGCGGACAGGCATCGGTGAACGCTACATATAATAACAAGGTGGCAGTGCTGGTGGGCGACTACATCCTTTCGACGGCGTTGCTCAACGTGGCAAAGACAGGCAACCAACGCATCGTGGAGTATCTGGCAGAACTGGGCAGGACGCTCTCGAACGGAGAGATTCTGCAGCTGACGAACATTCAGAATCAGGAAATCTCGGAAGACGTTTATTATCAAGTGATTAAGCAGAAGACAGCTGCGCTTTTCGAGGCCTGTGCAGCCATCGGTGCATTGTCGGCTGGAGCGAGCGAGGAGATTGTTGCCGAGGCGAAACACTTCGGTCAGAACCTGGGCATCATCTTCCAAATTCGCGACGACATTTTCGACTATTACGACTCGCCAGAGATAGGCAAGCCCACGGGCAACGATATGGCCGAGGGTAAGCTGACGCTGCCGGTGATCTATGCGCTGAACAACTCGTCGTTCGACTCGATGCAGACCCTTGCACGAAAGGTGAAAGCAGGCGACGTAAATCCCGATGAAATCGCGGTATTAGTGGAGTTCGCGAAGCAGCAAGGGGGCATCGAATATGCCGAAAAACGCATGTGGGAATTCCATCAGGAAGCAGCTGAATTCATCGAAAAGAGGGTAGGGGACCCTGCCATCAAAGCAGCCCTAAACGCTTATCTTGACTACGTCATCAAGCGTACGATGTAGTGTTTTCCTTCCCCCAAAATAAATGCTTTTCAGTCGCAAAATGCCGACTTTATGCCAATAGCTATGCTCTCATCCGAGTATAGCTATTCTTTTGTCTTGCAAGAGCATAACTTTCAGAGCGTCAGAGCATTACTCTCAGACTGCAAAAGCATTGCTCTTGGCCTTCCAAAGCATAGCTTTCAGAGTCCGAAAGCATAGCTTTTAGGGTACCAAAAGCATTGCTCTTAGAGCCTCAAAGCATTGCTTTTAGGGGGTTAAAAGCATGCCTTTCCAAAAGCAGATGTATGTTAGCTCCTGGAAAGGCATGTAGAAGAGGGGTGGAGTAGGGCGTTTAGAAGAACTTCACTTCCTCGCCTACAATCTCACTGAGCAGCAGATTAGCCAGACGTGAAGTACCCATGCGGAACCACTTGTTAGTCAACCACTTATCGCCGAGAACCTCTTTCACAATGGTGTAGTAGGTGAGGGCGTCGGTGACCGTGTTGATGCCGCCAGCGGGCTTGAAACCAATCTGGATGCCAGTCTCATCGTAATACTCCTTAATGGCCTGACACATCACGTAAGCAGCTTCGGGTGTAGCAGAGATTTTCTCCTTACCCGTGGAGGTCTTGATGTAGTCGGCGCCGGCATACATCGACAGGATGGAAGCCTTCTTGATGTCGCTGCCGTTGCGCAGATCGCCAGTCTCGAGGATGACCTTCATGGCTACGTCTTCGCCACAAACCTGCTTCAACTCGTTGATGTCGTCGCAGACGCTCTCGAAGTCGCCGGCGAGGAACTTGCCAACGGGCATGACGATATCAATTTCGGTGGCTCCATCGCGCACGGCGAGGGCAGTTTCGGCCACTTTCACTTCGATCAATGCCTGCGAAGAGGGGAACGAACCGCTGACGCAAGCCACTTCTACGCCATCAACTTCCAGCGTTTCACTTACAATTTTTGCAAAGCAAGGATAGACGCAGATGGTGGCTACGTGGGGTAGGTCGGGATATTCAGCGTCGAACTGGTTCACACGCTCGGTGAAAGCCATCACACTCTCGTCGGAATCGGTGGTTTTCAGGGTGGTGAGCTCAATGCTTCCAAAGAGGAATTTCTTGATGTCGAGGGTGTCGTTTTGCGGCACTTTCTCGGCAATAATCTTCATGACGGCAGCCTTCACTTGCGCGTCGTCAACGTCGAGGTTGTACTTCTTCAGCGCCTCGTCGATCTTACTGGTGTACTGGAATGTTTCGTTTGCCATAATTGTTGTTGTTATTTGTTGTTGATTGATTATTCTATATGTAGGGACGCGGCGTGCCGCGTTCTGGTGTTAGCTTTTTCCTTATCAAGAAACGCGGCACGCCGCGTCCCTACATTTCACGCCTTTAGCTTCGGATTTTCGATGTGGCGGAGGGCATCGCGGCGGGTCTTTTTCTCGATGGAAAGGCGGAATTATTCGGTGAGATCGACGCCCGTTTGGTTGGCCAGACAAAGCAGTACCCAGAGCACATCGGCCATTTCCTCGCCGAGGTTTGGCTCCTCGCCCGCTTTGAAGCTTTGGTCGCCATATTTTCGGGCAATGACTCGAGCCAGTTCACCCACCTCTTCAGTTAAGCAAGCCATGTTGGTGAGCTCGGAGAAATAGCGAACGCCATACTCCTTAATCCATTGATCTACAGCGAGTTGTGCTTCCTTAATGGTCATATCCTTATGTTCTTTCATTTTCTGAGGAAAAGTGTGATGAGGAAGATGATGATGGCTCCCAACATGATGTAGATGTTTACCATGTTCTCGCGCTGATATTGCTTCCAATGCAGTGCCTTATATACTATTGTCAGAAACCAGAGGAACAAACCCACAACGACAACCATTGCGCCAAAAGTCATATTCACTAAATGGCCAATGACAAACCCCAGAAAGAGTAGGATGATGCCTGCCAATTCGATTTCTTTCAGGTATTTCTTGATCATGTTTTGGATATCTTTTATTGAGTATATTCTGATTTCTGCTAAATGTAGACTAAGAAGGGGGCGAAAGTGCCTGCGTGTAGAGGCAAGGAAGAGCATAACCGCACTGGGTTCGACGGGCTTATTCCTTATTTTTTGTATCTATGCAGATGGTAACCGGCCCGTCATTGACGAGTTTTACTTGCATCTCAGCGCCGAATTCGCCAGTTCCCACTAGCTTGCCTATGGCCTCGCTCAGAGCGGCGCAGAACGAATTGTAGAGCGGAATAGAGTGCTCGTGGCTACCGGCGCGGAACCACGACGGACGGTTTCCTTTCTTATATGATGCGTAGAGCGTGAACTGGCTGACGACAAGGGCCTCACCCTCGACGTCGAGTAGGGAGCGGTTCATCACGCCTTCCTCGTCGTCGAAGATGCGCAGGTTACTGATTTTCTTCACCAGCCATGCCAAATCTTCTTGGGTATCAGCATCTTCCACACCCAGAAGGATGAGTAAACCGAGCCCAATGGCCGACTTCTCACGCCCTTCGATCGTGACGCTGGCGCTGGTTACGCGTTGTATGACTGCTCTCATAATTCTCTGCGTTCTTTACATTGGTTGTTGCAAAGATAAAGTAAAAAAACGTAACTGCCAAATAATCAAGCATTTTTTGGATGGAAATAGTCGTAGATAATCTGTGCTTTCTTATTGCCCACAACCTCCGTAAGTTCTTGATTATCAGCGAGTTTAATCTTTTTCACGCTCTTGAAATGCTTCATCAGCTGGTCGCGCGTCTTGGGTCCGATGCCCTGTATGTCGTCAAGCTCGCTGTGCAGGGCATGCTTCGAGCGCTTGTCGCGATGGAAGGTGATGGCATAGCGGTGCACCTCGTCTTGCAGGCGCGTAAGCACATGGAAGAGTTCGCTATTGGTATCGATGCCAATGGTTACCGGCGGGTTGCCAAAGAGCAGTTCGTTGGTGCGATGGCGGTTGTCTTTGGCGAGTCCGGCAATGGGAATCTGCAGGCCAAGTTCACCCTCAACGACCTCACGAACCACCGACATCTGGCCTTGTCCGCCATCGGTTACAATCAGGTCGGGTAGGGGAGTGCCTTCTTCGATCATGCGGCTATAGCGGCGGCGCACCACCTCCTGCATGGAAGCATAGTCGTCGGGGCCTACGACGGTCTTGATATTGTACTTCCGATAGTCCTTTTTTGAGGGTTTCATACCCTTGAAAACCACGCATCCGGCAACGGCATCGGTGCCCGAAATATTGCTGTTGTCGAAGCATTCTATCTGGTAGGGGAGATTCGGCAGATGCAGTTTCTCCTGCAGTTCCTTCATCAAGCGTGTCTGCTTCTGCTCCGGATTCAGCTTCTCGGCTTGTTTCAGACGGTCGAACTTGTACTGTTTTCCATTCATTTCCGACAAATCCAACAGGTGTTTTTTATCGCCTCGCTGGGGCGTGAACCACTCTGCATCGGGCAGTTTCCATGACATTTCGAAGGGTACAATCACCTCTTTGGCTGTCGATTTAAAGCGCTCGCGAATCTCCGGAATAGCCGTCAGCAGGAGCTCTTCATCGCTTTCATCGAGCTTGCGCTTGTATTCATAAGTGAAACTCTGATTGATGGTGCCGTTCTTCACATGGATGTAGTTGATGAAGGCGTTTTTGTTGCTGTCGTCATCGGTGATGGTGAAGACGTCTACGTCTTGAATGGTCTGGCTCACAACCTCGCTTTTTGAACAGAAATTCTCAAGTAAAAGGTATTGCTGTTTCAGCTCCTCAGCTTCCTCAAAACGCAGTTCCGATGCCATTTTCTGCATCTCCTCGAAGAGCATTTTCTGCACTTCGCGGGTGTTTCCTTTTAAGATCTCGCGTGCCTGAGCTATGGCTTGCTGATATTCCTCGTAAGACTGTTTGCCAATGCATGGTGCCTTACAGTTGTGGATATGGTATTCCAGGCACGGCTTGTACTTGCCCAGTTCGATGCCTTCCTTCGTGATCGGGAAGCGACAGGTGCGCGGTTTGTAGACTTTATGGATGATGTCGAGGATGCCATACATCGCTGAAATCTGCGAATAAGGACCGAAATAAGTGCCGAATTTCTTGTTGATGGTGCGGGTTTTGAAGATGCGTGGCAGGAATTCCTTCGTTACACAGATGCTGGGATAGGTCTTTCCGTCCTTCAAGAGGACGTTGTAGCGAGGGTTATATTTCTTGATGAGGCTGTTTTCAAGTAGCAAGGCATCCTCTTCGGTGTTCACAACTGTATAGCTAATGTCCCACACCTTGCTTACAAGAACTTTGGTTTTAAAGCGGTCAACCTCTTTGTGGAAGTATGACGAGACGCGGTTTTTCAGGCTCTTTGCCTTGCCTACGTAGATGATGGTCTTCTCTTGGTCATAGAACTGATAGCTGCCAGGCTTGTCTGGCAGCCGCTGCACAATGCTTTTCAGATGTGCTAACCGCTTCTCGTTTTCTTTCTTTGTCATCGTCTAACTAGTTGTTGAACAGTGGTTTTGATGAAAGTTGTTTCACGTGAAACAGCTTAAATGCTGCTCAGGTGAAACAACTTTCATCGGTGTCTTGTCTTTTCGAGTTTAGATTTGCAGAAGAGATGTCACTTCTACGTCATCGTCGAAGGCGTCGCGACCATTCAGGCCCTCGTTGACAAGTTCAATGAGGAAGTTCACGTAGATCTTCTTTGGGTTGAACTTTTTCACCAGATCGCAGGCTGCTTTCATGGTTCCACCTGTGGCAAGCAGGTCGTCGTGCAGCAGGACGATGTCGTTTTCGTTAATGGCATCCTTGTGAATCTCGATGGTGTCGATGCCATACTCTTTTGCATAACTCTGCTGAACGGTTTCGCAAGGCAGCTTTCCGGGTTTACGACAGAGCACGATGCCGGCACCCAATTCAATGGCGAGAGCCGATGACATCACGAATCCGCGTGACTCGATGCCGACGATCTTGGTGATTCCTTTGTCTTTGTAGAGGTCGTAGAGTTCTTTCTCAATCTCCTTTACGCACTCTGCACTCTTGAACATAGTTGTCACATCGCGGAAGTTGACGCCCTTGATGGGCCAGTCGGGGATGCAACGTAGGTTGTCTAACAGGATCTTGTTGTTCATTTTGTTTTAATTTTTAAAGGTTTTATCGATTGTGTTTCAATGTTTTATAGTTGTCTTGTTTCACGTGAAACATTGTGCCATTTAGGACTCGTGGATGAGTGTTCGTTGCTCGTTCTTTATGAGTCTGTTCTATCTGCCAAGTAACACCAGCAGCACGTTGATATCAGATGGCGACACACCAGGAATGCGACTTGCCTGTGCCAGCGTCTCTGGATTGATGCGATGGAGCTTTTGTCGTCCTTCGGTAGAGATTTCTTGCAGCTCGTTGTAGTTGAACCTGCCTTTGATGCGAATGTTCTCCAGGCGATGCATCTTGTCGGCAACGAGTTTCTCTCGCTCAATATATCCCTTGTATTTGATTTTTATTTCTGCTGCTTCTGCAATTTCTTCCCGTCGGTTCTCTGGCGATGAAATCACCTCTTTCAACGAAGGAATGATTTCTGATAACGCTGCAATGGAGAGCTGTGGACGTGCAATCAAGTCTGCAACCTTGCAACCGAACTGGAGTGGGGTGGTGCCGAGCGTTTCCAAAGCACTATTGATGTCACGGGGTTTAACGGGAGTGTTTTCGCAGAAATCGATGATTTTGGCAATTTCAGCTTTCTTCTGCATCCACCAGTCGTAACGCTCTCGCGATGCCAGACCTAACTCGTAGGCTCGTTCGGTGAGACGTGCGTCGGCGTCGTCTTGGCGAAGTAGAATACGGTACTCGGCGCGAGAGGTAAACATGCGGTAGGGTTCGTCGACACCCTTTGTCACCAAATCGTCGATGAGTACGCCGATATAAGCCTCGTCGCGTGCAAGAGTAAATGTTGTGTTGGCTTCTGCTCCGGTGGCACCTGCTTTGAGGGCTGCATTGACTCCAGCAATGAGTCCTTGGCCTGCTGCTTCCTCGTAGCCCGTGGTTCCATTCACCTGTCCGGCCAAGAATAGTCCATTTACGGCCTTCGATTCCAGTGTGTGCAGCAGTTGTGTTGGGTCGAAGAAATCGTATTCAATGGCATAGCCAGGCCTATAGACCTTAATATTTCGTAGTGCAGGAATCTCGCGCAGAGCGTTCACTTGTACTTCGATGGGCATACTCGATGAGAACCCGTTCAAATACATCTCGTTCGTGTCTACGCCTTCCGGCTCCAAGAATAGCGGATGTTGTTCGCGGTCGGGGAAGGTGACCAGTTTTGTCTCAATGGATGGGCAGTAGCGTGGACCAATAGACTGTATCTGGCCGTTATAGAGTGGGGAGTCGTCTAGGCCTGAGCGCAGGATTTCATGAACTCGGGAATTTGTGTTCAGTAGCCAGCACGGCAACTGGGGTAGGGGACGCGCCTCACCCATGTAGGAGAACTTGTGGAAGTCCTGCTCGCCAGGTTGTTCTTCCAACAGACTGAAATCGACGCTACGCTTGTCGATGCGAACTGGAGTGCCGGTTTTCATGCGTTCGGTGCGAATGCCCCAGCGTGTCAGACTCTCCGTGAAATGTGGTACGGCAGGTTCGGCGATGCGTCCGCCGGGCACCATACAACGACCAACATGCAAGAGTCCGTTGAGGAATGTGCCGGCAGTCACCACGACACACTTCGCCCGTAGCTCCACACCCCAGATCGTCTTCACGCCAACGGCACAGCCATCCTCAACGAGTAGTTCGTCGGCTTGGTCTTGCCAGATGTCAAGTCCATCGGTGTGGTCGAGTGTCTCGCGCCACTTCCAGATGAACTTCTCGCGGTCGCACTGGGCACGTGGACTCCATACCGCCGGCCCCTTGCCGCGGTTGAGCATGCGAAACTGTATGGCAGTAGCATCGGTGACACGTCCCATCTCGCCGCCTAGAGCATCTAACTCCCTGACTATCTGACCTTTAGCGATTCCACCGACGGCAGGATTGCACGACATCTGGGCGATTTTATTCATGTCCATCGTCACCAAACACGTCTGTGCCCCCATGCGTGCCGAAGCCACTGCAGCCTCACAGCCAGCATGTCCGCCGCCAATCACAATCACGTCGTATTTCAATGTCATCATTCTCTATAGTGCATATTTCCCTGCAAAATTACGAATAAGTGAGCGAAATGCAAAGGAAAAAAGGATTTTTTTGCTTTTGCTTTTCCGAACGGAAGTAAATTCGGCGAAGCCAAAATTACGAATAAGTGAGCGAAATGCAAAAAGAAAACTCGAATTTCTTTTTCATTTCCAAACGAAAGTGATTTCGACAATCGTCAAAAGTACAAAAAACTTTGCCAAAAATGCACATCATTTTCATAAATTATTTACTTTTGCAGCATGAACAAGCATTTCGCAACCAGTACAACCCTTTTCGAAACGCCCTGCGGATATCTGCTCTTAGGTGCCGAATCGGGTCGTTTGTGCCAGTGTAGTTGGCTCCGTGAGCCTGTTCCGACGAGTATCACGAACGATGTCGACGGCCAGTTACTCAATGAGGCATGCCGACAATTGCAGGAATATTTTGCGCATGAGCGGCAGGAGTTTCTGCTTCCTTTGTCGATGTCTGGAACTATGTTCCAGAAAAGTGCGTGGGAGGCGATGCTCACCATTCCTTACGGACAGACCATTAGCTATGCTGAGGAGGCCCGTCGTGCAGGTCATCCCACCGCCCTGCGCGCCATCGGCAATGCCAATGGGCGCAATCCGCTGGCCATCATCGTGCCTTGCCATCGTGTTATTGCCAGCAATGGAACCATCGGCGGCTACAGCAGTGGCCTCGACCGCAAGCGTTTTCTGCTGCGTTTGGAGGGCATTGCCAGTATTGAATGAAAAAGTTAGGGGAAACTATGTAGAATTTGACCCTGAGAATGTAGGGACGCGGCGTGCCGCGTTACTGGAATTAGCATTTCCCTTCCAGAACGCGACACGTCGCGTCCCTACATATATCATCGATATTTAAGGTCAAAAAATATATAATTGCCAAGTTTTTAAATAATGTGCTTGTCTATTCTTCTTTCAGCATGATACCTGTGAAGATGCGACCCGAATGGATGCCCAGCCGACGGGCAGAGAAATAGTCGGCGTGTTGTTCATAGGTACAGACGTGCAGCGTGTGGATTTGTTCGCTACGCAGTCCCGCTTCTAACAATTGCAGGCGGTTGCACGCAGGCAAGTCGATGTGCCATTTCTCTTCGTTTTCAATGCCTTGGCTTGAAGGCATCAGGCGGGAAATCTCCTCCATGCAGAACCCTTCGGCAGCAAAGGCATCGTAAACTTCCTGTCCAACCTCAAAACTCTTTAAGCTAATGCCCGGCCCTATCTGTGCCACGACGTCGGAGGGCTGAGAGCCATAGCAGGCCGTCATGGCCGCCACAGCCTTCTCGGCGATGCGCTGCACCGTGCCGCGCCATCCTGCATGCACGGCACACGCCACGCGCCGCCGCCCGTCGAAGAGCAGCAGAGGGATGCAGTCGGCCGTGGAAACGCCAATGCAGACGCCCTCCACGTCGGTCATTACGGCATCGGTGCCCTCGAGCGCCTCTTGGCGCTGAGCATCGTCGAGAGCGAGCAGCTGCGCGTCAACCTTAGCGATACGCGTCAGATGCACCTGGTGAGGCATCAGCAGCTGCCGCGTGTCGATGCCGAGCAAATGGCACAGCGCCTCGCGGTTTTTCTGTATGGCCGCGGGGTCGTCGCCACAATAGTTGTTGATGTTGAATGCAGCATAGTGGCCCTGGCTGTAGCCCCCATGTCGGGTGCTGCTGAAGGCCACCACGCCCGTTCCTAACTGGTAGTGGGTAAGCGAAGGCTGCGTCATGACTTACTTGCGCACGATTTTAGCCTTAGCGTATTTGTTCTGGTTGAACTTAAACACCTGGTCGTTCACGCCGATTTTGATTTTCTGCACTGTCATCTTCATCGTCACGCCGCTCTCCTTGGCCGAAAATTCCTGGAAATAGTTGTTTTTCTTGTTGATGAGCATCACCGCGCGCTTTGGCAACTCCTTGTCCTTCGGGTTGGTGAAGGTGATTTCGTAGAAGTCGCCCTTCGTCTTCAGCGTTGCCTTGCTATATTCGTGGTCGAGGTCGAAGTCTATTTCGTAATCGCCCTTCGGCTTCTTGGCGGGTTTCGAGATGGTGAGCGTGTCTACGGCATCCTTCTTGAAAGCTTTCTTGTATTCCCATTGTTGCACGCCGTCGTAGCCCGATTCAGAATAAATCTCGCGGCCTAAGAGTTTCATCGATATTTGCGAAAGCGATTTCTCGCCTTTGGTAAACATCTTGATGTTCATGTTCATTTTTGCGATGGAAACACCGGCAGAAACCTTCATGTCGATTTCCATACCCGAGGGGTGGTCCATCTTCTTGCTGCACTCGGCAAGAATCTTGCTTACCTCCTGCGGAACTTGGGCTTGCAGGCCTGTGCTCATCAGCATCATGGCCAGTAGTAATACTTGGATTTTTTTCATAAAAGTGGGGAAAAGTTGAAATGTTGAATAGGGGTTGAGGGGTTGAGAAGTTGTGTTGGGGCTTTCTCCGCTCGAGCTACGAAGGCGTCGCTTCGAGCCGAGCGGAGAGGTTGGGGGAGTAGGGTGTTGCGCTTATCCTCGGAGGGCGAGGTTGTAGTTGTAGTACTCGGTGCGGCCGGTGATGTCCTCCACGACGCGCAGGAAGGGCGGGAACTTCACGTCCTCGTGGCACTTGATGCCCTTTGTCTCGAGAATCATCAGGTTCGAGACGGGCTTCTCGTAGCTGTCCAACTCGAAGTACTGTCCTTTCCAGATGAAGCTCTTGCGGCGCTTTACAATGGTTTGGCGGTAGGGGTCGGCCTGCTTCACGAGCGATTCATAGAGGTTGTTGTCCACCTGCCGTTCGGTCTCCAGCTGTTCGGTTTCCGAAATCTTCTTCTTCGTTGTGAGGATGTTGACGAATTTTCCCTTCCAGTCGCGGCGGCGCAGGCGCATCTCCACGCCCGGCTCGGCCACGAGGTAGGTCTGCGTGATGAGGCTTTCCGATGCTTCGGGAATGTCGCCCGTCAGTTCCACGATGTACTTCCGCTCCTCCTCGATGGGCTGTGGCAATCCGAGCACGTTGGCAATCTCCTTCAGCACACGGTTCAGCTTGGCTTGGAAGTCGTCGTTGTTGTTGATGACGCGCAGGTGTGGATGGCCCGTCCAAGCGTTCACCACCTTTTTATCCAGTTCGCGGGCGATGCGCAAACCCTCCTCGTTCATCTGCTCATAGCGTGTGGCGTTCGTAGCGGTGGTGTAGTATTTCTCTGCACCATCGGCGGCCGACACGAGGTGTAGCACGGCGTCGTAGCGTGCCCGCAGCTGATTGGTGTCGGTGCCGGCCTTTGCTGTGATGTCCTCCCACATCTCAGGAGTCATGTAAGCTGAGATGTCCATCGTGCCACGGTCGCAGACAATGAGCGTGGGCTTGGTGCATACTTCGGCCATGCGCATGAACATATCCTCCAGTGCCAGCTGAGTCTCCAGAATGGCACGCTCGCCCTCATAATAAAGTTTGCGGTTGGGCGTGAGGAAGTTCCAGCCTGCTTGGCTGTAAAGAGTGGGTACTTCGGGAATGGTGAACACCTTGTAGCCATAGTTCGAGAAGTAGTCTACGATCTTCACGAGTGCGGTGGTCTTTCCTGCACACGGTCCTCCTGTGAGTACGATTTTCTTGATTTCTTTCATACGTTGTTGAGCCTTGTAGGCACTGTTATTTGTAGTGATTCGGTAATTTTCAGTGCAAAAATACAAATTTAAATGGAATTTTTATCAGTTTTTGTTTGAATTATCACTAAAAAATATTATTTTTGCAGTCACAAAGTCTTTTGGGCATACCTAAAAGAGGTTACGCCCAGAAATAATATGTGTGGGTTGATACCCTGGAAGCATCTAAGCAATCAACAATAATCAATATTTTCAAAACATCAAAAACATCAATCATTTATGTGGTTAATCAATTCATCAATTGGTAGGAAAGTGGTCATGTCGGTCACCGGCATAGCACTCATCCTGTTCCTGACGTTCCACTGCTGTATGAACGTCGTGGCACTCTTCTCAGGAGAGGCCTACAACACGATCTGTGAATTGCTCGGAGCCAACTGGTATGCTGTAGCGGCAACGCTCGGCTTGGCAGCGCTCGCAGTGATTCACATTGTTTATGCTTTCATCCTTACGGCTCAGAATCGTCGTGCACGTGGCGCCGAGCGCTACGCTGTCACCGATAAGCCCGCAAAGGTTGAATGGGCCTCTCAGAACATGCTCGTGCTGGGTATTATCATCCTGCTCGGTCTGTTGCTGCACCTCTTCAACTTCTGGTACAACATGATGTTTGCCGAGTTGTTCCCCTCCATCCATTTCGATCCGGCTCCCGCCGACGGATTTGGAAAGATCGTGAACACGTTCTCCAACCCCATCTACGTTGTGCTCTATGTGATTTGGCTCGCAGCCATCTGGTTCCACCTCTCTCATGGCTTCTGGTCAGCATTGCATACGCTGGGCTGGAATGGTAAGATTTGGGAAAAGCGCTGGAAGTGCATCGGCCTCATCTACACCACATTGCTCATGCTTGGCTTCCTCGTGGTAGTGTTGGCATTCACCTTCGGTATTGCTCCCAGTCTTTGCTGCGATGCCGCTTGCTGTGGTGCTTAATTTTCAATCGTCAATCGTAAATCCGTTAATCGTTAATTAAGATTATGGCAAAAGTATTAGATTCAAAAATTCCACAAGGGCCAGTTGCCGAAAAGTGGAAAGAATATAAAGCTCATCAGCGTCTTGTAAACCCGAAGAATAAGCTGAAACTCGATGTCATCGTTGTCGGTACTGGTTTGGCAGGTGCATCGGCAGCTGCATCGCTTGGTGAGATGGGCTTCAACGTCATCAACCTGTGCATTCAGGACTCACCGCGCCGCGCTCACTCCATCGCCGCTCAGGGTGGTATCAACGCTGCTAAGTGCTATCAGAACGATGGTGACTCGGTTTATCGTCTGTTCTACGACACCGTGAAGGGTGGCGACTATCGTGCTCGTGAGGCTAACGTCTATCGTCTGGCAGAGGTGTCGAACAACATCATCGACCAGTGCGTGGCACAGGGTGTTCCCTTCGCTCGTGAATATGGTGGCATGCTCGCCAACCGCTCGTTCGGTGGCGCCCAGGTCAGCCGTACGTTCTATGCCAAGGGTCAGACCGGCCAGCAGCTGCTGCTCGGTGCCTACTCGTCGCTTTCACGCCAGGTGGAGCTCGGCAAGGTGAAGCTCCTCACCCGCTATGAGATGGAAGATGTCGTCATCGTCGACGGTCGTGCACGCGGTATCATCGCCAAGGACCTCACCACCGGCAAGCTGCATCGCTTCTCGGCCAACGCTGTGGTCATCGCCACTGGCGGTTATGGCAACACCTACTTCCTCTCAACCAACGCTATGGGCTGCAACTGCACCGCTGCCATCCAGTGCTATCGTAAGGGTGCCTACATGGCTAACCCCTCTTACGTGCAGATTCACCCCACTTGTATCCCCGTTCATGGCGACAAGCAGTCGAAGCTCACGCTGATGTCGGAGTCGCTGCGTAACGACGGCCGCATATGGGTGCCGAAGAAGCTCGAGGATGCCAAGAAGCTGCAGCGTGGCGAGATTCAGGGTTGGGACATTCCTGAGGAAGACCGCGACTACTATCTGGAGCGTCGCTATCCCGCCTTCGGTAACCTCGTGCCCCGCGACGTGGCTTCGCGTGCTGCCAAGGAGCGTTGCGACCACGGCTTCGGCGTCAACAACACCGGTCTGGCTGTGTTCCTCGACTTCTCCGAGTCCATCAACCGCCTCGGCCTCGACGAGATTATGCAGCGCTATGGCAACCTCTTCGAGATGTACGAGGAAATCACCGACGTCTTCCCCGGCGAGCTCGCCAAGGAAATCAACGGCGTGAAGTACTACAAGCCCATGATGATCTTCCCCGCCATCCACTACACGATGGGTGGTATCTGGGTCGACTACGAGCTGCAGACCACCATTCCCGGCCTGTTCGCTATCGGCGAGTGCAACTTCTCCGACCACGGCGCTAACCGCCTCGGTGCTTCGGCTCTGATGCAGGGTCTGGCCGACGGTTACTTCGTGCTGCCTTACACCATTCAGAACTACCTCGCCGACCAGAGCATCTGGGGCAAGATCTCTACCGATCTGCCTGAGTTCGCTGAGGCCGAGAAGGGCGTCGAGAAGGAAATCGACCGCCTCATGGGCATCCAGGGCAAGCGTTCCGTCGACTCCATCCACAAGGAGCTCGGCCACATCATGTGGGAGCACGTCGGCATGGGTCGTACGAAGGAAGGTCTGGAAGAGGGCCTGAAGCTCATGCGCGAGCTCAAGAAGGAGTTCGACACCAACCTGTTCGTGCCCGGCACGAAGGAAGGCGTGAACGTAGAGCTCGACAAGGCCATCCACCTGCGCGACTTCATCCTCATGGGTCAGCTCGTGGCTTACGATGCCCTGCATCGTGAGGAGAGCTGCGGCGGACACTTCCGCGAGGAGCACCAGACTGAGGAAGGCGAAGCCAAGCGCGACGATGAGCACTTCTTCTATGTAGGCTGCTGGGAGTATCAGGGCGACGACACCAAGGCCCCCGAACTCATCAAGGAGCCGCTCGAGTATGAGGCAATCAAGGTACAAACACGTAACTATAAGAACTAAAGATCATGGCTA
>Ga0256404_1000561_pt1 | contig 96583 bp, 82 predicted proteins | sample RumenRJG_01DNA_FD_185990 | JGI IMG/M metagenome (GOLD analysis project Ga0256404, IMG submission 185990) | Bovine rumen microbial communities from Lethbridge, Alberta, Canada - RJG_01 | ecosystem: Host-associated > Mammals > Digestive system > Stomach > Rumen | place: Canada: Alberta | collected... | reverse complement strand
CCTTTAAAAGAGAGGCTAAGCTGTGCAGGGACACTTGGATCCAGGTCATTCAGGTTATTCAAGAAAAGGAAAGCCAGCCGAAGTTCCGCGATGCCAACAAGAACTACCAGCGCAAGAACCTGAAGGATTTCGTGTTTAAGGTGAATCTATTAGACTTTGGATGGTCTGTAGCCCCACCTCCAATGCAGAAGCAATATAAGCGAAACAGGCAGCTCAAACTGAGGTTTAAGTAATGTAGTCATACCATTATACATTGGCAATAATTTGTTCGACAGAAGCGTGTAATACGCAAATGCGGATGTACCGATCACCAAGCCCAGGAAGCCAAAATACTGGAAATATTTTATCGAAGGGGAAGTGACGGTACACCGCATTTTTATATAGTTCAGGAAATGTTTGTTAAGGATTGATGATTATCAACACCTCGGCATAAGTCTGCAAACCTCGGCAAAAAGAATTTGAACTACTTCGGCACAGTCTGCATAATCATAAAACGCATATGATTTATTAAAATTGAGGTAAAGCTTGCCAAGAAAGGGTCAATTATGTAACGTTAATATTATTTTATCTTTTTTAATTATGCAAATTTGCCGAACTTTATGGTTAAAACCAAATGGTGAACGCAAAAAGAGCGAACGCTTTCGTTAAACCGCGAACGCTTCGTCTCCTCTAAAAACCGCGAACAGTTCGCTATTTTAACAAAATAAAAAACGCTAACTCGTTGCAAGTCAGCGTTTTATTCCATGAAAAAAGGCGAACAGCGTTCGCCTTTCGCGGAGAGAGAGGGATTCGAACCCCCGGTGCCTCTCAGCACGACGGTTTTCAAGACCGTTGTAATCGACCACTCTACCATCTCTCCTTCAGTCAGTGACTGGCTCTTGGTCGGAAAAGCGGTGCAAAGGTACAACCATTTTTTGAAATCTCCAAATGTTTGCGCAGTTTTTTATCATCCTATAGTTTACTAAGAAAAGAAAAAGCGGTTTTCTTTTTGCATTTCACTCGCTTATTCTTACCTTTGCAGCAGAAAAAATGAAGTGATATGAAATATGCTATAATAGGTACAGGAGCCATTGGTGGTTATTATGGTGGAAAACTGGCGAAAGCGGGAAATGAGGTTCACTTCCTGCTGCACACCGATTATGAATATGTAAAAGAGAATGGATTACAGGTGGATTCTTGCGACGGCAGTTTCCATCTGAATCAGGTGAATGCCTATCAGACAACGGCGGATATTCCTCCTTGCGATGTGATTCTGGTGTGTTTGAAATCCACTAACGAACACCTGCTGCGCAACCTGCTGCCACCGATGATTCATGAGAATACCGTGGTGGTGCTGATTCAGAACGGTATCGGATTGGAGGCTGATCTTCAGGCGCTCTTCCCCACCCTGCAGATTGTGGCAGGACTGGCTTTCATCTGTTCAGGAAAGGTAGGACCCGGTCATATAGACCATCAGTGCTACGGTAGCATCAACTTAGGAAACTACTCCGTTAAGGACAAGGAGCTGTTTGCAAAGCTGCTGACGGATTTCCGTAACGCAGAGATTGAGGCCAACGAGGTGGAATATGAGGAAGCACGCTGGAAGAAGGCTGTGTGGAACATGCCATTCAATGGAATGACTGTTGCCCTTGATACTACGACCAACAAGCTGCTTGACAACCCTGCCACCGAACAACTGATACGCGACCAGATGATGGAGGTGGTAGCCGCTTCAAGAGCCTTGGGCGTGGAGCATGTGGATGAAACTTTCGTAGAGAAAATGATTGCCATGACCAAGGCCATGACACCCTATAAGCCCAGTATGAAACTAGATGCCGACTTCCACCGTCCGATGGAAATCGACTACCTTTATACCCGTCCTATCCAAGAGGCCAAGAAGGCAGGATGCCCTATGCCGAAACTCGAAATGCTGGAACAGGAACTGAGGTTTATACAGGGGAAGTATTTGTCAGTTTAGTTTTTAGAGAATTAGAGGTGAGAGGATTAGAAGTTTAGAGAATACATACTGAGATACAGTACATGATAGATATCTCTAACCTTCTAATCCTCTCACCTCTAATCTTCAAATCATCTAGTTAATCAAGAATATCTTTGTCTGACCGTTGTAGGTGGCCTTGATAGTGGCACGACCTTCAACGATAGGACTGATGTCGAACTTCACGCCAGGCACATCGGATGTGGCGGTAAGCTTACTGTTATTCTTCAGCGGTCCATACACCTGATAGCGGTTCTGCTCAGCATAGCCGTTCTGGGCGTTGAAACGTACTGGTGTTGAAGGAATGGCCAACGCTTTACCATCGGCAGTGATGGTAACCTGCGGTACCTTAGGAGCCACACAGGGACTGCCAGCCTTGCCGAAGCCGATTCCGTGGAGGTCGTAGAGTCCTTGTGGACGCTGTGGCTGCTGGGGACCACGACGGCCACCAAACTGTCCGAAGCCTTGTTGCGGAGCCTGTACATCAGGACCTTCTGTAACGAGATAGATGGCATGCTTGCCCGTGAGTCCTTCGACTGCTGGAACATCGGCAACGCAATCAATCACGCCCTTGGCTTCAGCGGGAACATTGATAGAGGCGATCTCCTTACCCTTCCAGGGATCGTCGAGCAACACGCGAATCGTAAAGGCACCACGTCCACTGGGTGTCAAGTTCAGCGTGAGTTTCGTTCCGTTACCCACCTTCGTGCCTTCGAAAGCCTTCACGCCCTTGGTGTCCTTAGCCAATCCACCGAAACCGAAGTACTTGAAGCCGATAATACCACCGTTCTGAATACCGGCGAGATCCATTGAGTTGTTCCATACATCGTGATTGTCCTGCATCCAGTCGTTCGAGCCCGGACCAAATACAAAGCAGGCGTAGCCGGCACTATAGTAGTTATAGGGAGGCAGACCGAAGATCTGGAAGCCCTCGCTGGTTACCTCAGCACCAGTATATTCATTACCATCGCTGGCCTTGGCTGTCCACACATTATCTTTCTTATAGGGATCGTAGCCTGAAATGGTTACCTTTCCACCCTTGGCCACTGGCTTCTTGTCCCATGTGATCTTCACAGGAGCCACCATGGTTTGACGGGCATTACCGAAGCCACGCGGCGGACGGTGATAGAAGACATACCACTGACCGTTGATCTCCTGCAGGGAACCATGGGTGTTATGTGCGAAATTGGTGGTGATGAGCTTCGACCCGTCCTCGTTCAGCACCACACCACGTGAATCGACCAACACGCCACCTGAACGCCACGGTCCTAAGGGAGAGTCACCATAGGCATAGCGAAGGGCTGAGTTGGTATTGCCTAAGCCATATTCCTTGCCGCTGTAGCCGGAGAAAACCATGACATATTTGTTACCCACCTGACGGATAGAGGAAGCCTCGAAGAAATTGAAGTCGAGCGGATCCTGTCCTTCATACAGTGCCTTATACTCACTTCCTGCCTTGTCGAGCAACCTTCCGTCGGCGCTGCTGGCAGGGATGAACGGGTCGATAGCCTCTGTTCCCGCACGCTGTGAATACATGGTATTCTGATCAAGTTCAACGGCTGTAGAGTGCTGGAAGCCATAGAACACATAGGCGCGGAAACCGATGTCGTAGTCCTTATCCTTCTTATCGGTGATGTTCTCGATGAACACCGACGGGTCGAAGTCGATCAACGATCCGGGAACGCACTGACGTCCATCCTCTGTGAGGTTAATCGGCGTAAAGGGACCGTTGGGGCGGTCGCCCTTGCAAACCATCGGAGTGCGGCGCCATCCGCGTGAATGCGGATAAAGATAGTAAGTTTTTTTACCGGTCTTCTTATCCTTCACCTCCACCAGATCAGGAGCATACATCGTGTCCCACTGTCCATCTATATAATAGGTAAAGATAGGACCTTCGTCGCGCCACTTACTCAAGTCTTCTACAGGAGCCGACCACATTCGGATGTCTGGACCGCAGTAGGCAGAGTAGTTCACATCGTGCGAGCCGATGATATAGGCACGGAACTTTCCGGGGTTGTCCGGATCTTCAAAAACACGGGGTTCGCCATCAGGCACATGCTCCCACAAAGGGAGGTAAGGATTCTGCGCGCTGAGTGTCATCACAGTCAGCAGCAACAGGAACAACATAGATTTTCTTTTCATTTTGTAAGTAAGTTTTGGATTTTTGTGCAAAGGTAATCAATTCAGCGCAAAACTAATTTTCATATTGTTTCTATTTCTTTTGTTAATGTTACGAACGAGGGTATAATCATTCATTCCAAGGGGTCTGCACAATAAAATCGTGGAAAGGTGCGTTATTGTCTATGATGATACGAAGAATTGGCTTCATCCTGATGTGTCTGCTCCTGACAACGCTCGGTGTGCAGGCACAGAGTTTTACGCTGCAAGGTAAGGTGACCGACCAGGACAACAACCCTGTAGAGTTGGCCACTGTGTCGGTATGGAAACAGGGAAAGGTGGCCATGACGAACCTAAAGGGAGAATTCAGTATGACGCTGCAGAGTGCTGACAGCGTGGAGGTTAAGTTCTCCATGATTGGCTACAAGACCAAGACACGCGTACTGCGCCGACCACAAGGAAAGCAAACGCTGCAGATCCAGTTGTTCGACGAGAGTAAGGAGCTGGGCGAAGTGGTAGTGACGGAAAGAATCAGACAAACCGGCAGTACCCAACAGTTGGACAAGAAGGATATCCAGAACGCCCCGTCGGCCACAGGTAATGCCGTGGAAGAGATGATTCAGGGGCAAGCGGGTGTGAGTACGCACAGCGAATTGTCGAGTCAGTATAATGTTCGCGGAGGTTCGTTCGATGAAAACTCGGTATATATCAATAATGTAGAGGTGTACCGCCCCTTCCTGGTACGCAGCGGTCAGCAGGAAGGTCTCTCGGTCATCAACCCCGACATGGTGGAGAAGATCGGGTTCTCCACAGGCGGTTTCGAGGCAAAATACGGTGATAAGATGTCATCGGCCCTCGACATTCAATACAAACGTCCGAAGAAGTTCGAAGCCACCGCATCCGCCAGTCTGTTGGGCGCCAGCGCCTTCGTGAGCTTCGCCAACAAGAAGCTGACATGGAGCAACGGACTGCGTTACAAGACCACCCGTTACCTGTTGGGAACAATGGAGACGAAGGGTGAATACCAGCCGAACTTCCTGGACTACCAGACCTACCTCACCTACCAGCCCAACCAGCGGTGGAGCATTGAGCTGATTGGTGATATCGCCGATAACCATTATCAGTTCGATCCAGAGGATCGTGAGACGAAGTTCGGTACCATGGAGAACGTGAAATCGTTCCGTGTCTATTTCGACGGATGGGAGAAGGACCTCTTCCGCACGTATTTCGGTACGCTGAATATCACCCGTCATATTACCAACGACACCCATCTGTCGCTGATATACTCCACGTTCTACACCGATGAGCAGGAACGGTATGACATTCAGGGCCAGTACTGGCTTACTCAGACCGAGACGAGTGAGAACCTGGGCGTGGGTACCTATATGGAGCATGCGCGTAACTACCTGAAGGCCAATGTGCAGAGTTTTAAACTGATGTTGAAGCAGAAGGTGAAGAAACACGACCTGCAGACAGGTATTACCTATAAGATTGAACGGGTAAAGGAGTCGTTAAGGGAATATGAGATGCGCGACTCCAGTGGCTATAGTATTCCGCATACGGGTAAGGACCTGAATATGATCTATACCCTCGATGCAAGGAACGAGCTTCGTGCCAACCGACTGGAGGTGTATGCACAGGACACCTACCGCTTTACCAGTCCTGGCGAGCATACCCTGTTCACCTTGAACTACGGCGTGCGCTTCTCTCATTGGAACTTCAATAGGGAGAGTTTGGTGAGTCCACGTCTCTCGTTGGGTATCATCCCTGCTTTCAACCACGATGTCACCCTGCGCTTTGCCACAGGACTCTATTACCAGGCGCCGTTCTTCAAGGAGCTGCGTGATACATCGACCGTTAACGGTATTACCTACGCCACTTTGAACGAACGCGTGAAGAGTCAGCGGTCTATCCACTTCATTGCGGCTTACGAACAGCGGTTTAAGATGCTCGACCGCCCCTTCCAGTTCACGGCGGAAGCCTATTATAAGCTGCTTAACAACCTCGTGCCCTACACCGTGAACAATGTGAAGATTGTTTATGATGCCAGTCAGCAATGCGGCGGTCATGCCATGGGTCTCGACCTGAAGCTCTATGGTGAGTTCGTGCCGGGCAGCGACTCGTGGCTTACCTTCTCGCTGATGGACACGAAGATGAAGATCAACGGTAAGCAGATTCCGTTGCCCACCGATCAGCGATGGGCCATGAACCTGTTCTTCACCGATTACTTCCCCGGAACCGACCGCTGGAAGATGTCGCTGAAGCTGGCCTTTGCCGGCGGTCTGCCATTCAGTACGCCGCACAAAGGACTCGACAAGATGCCTTACCGCGCACCTGCCTACAAACGTGCCGACATCGGTATGAGCTATCGTCTGATAGGTCAGTCCAATATCGAGTCGCCCTACCCCATCACCACACCATCAACACCTGCCAGCAAGTGGGTGAAGAACGTATGGCTGGGTATCGATTGCCTGAACCTCTTCGGCATCAACAACGTGAACTCGTACTATTGGATTACCGATGTAACCAGTCAGCAATACGCCGTACCCAACTATCTCACTGGTCGTCAGGTCAATGTGCGCGTTCTCGTAGAGTTCTAGCACTACATTTTTGGAATAATTAAGCATCCATATTTGGTGCATTGGAAAATAATACGTACCTTTGCATCAACTATTTTATTCACGCTAATTATTTCATTCATCATGAAGATTTCACACATCGAACATTTAGGAATTGCAGTCCAGAGCATTGAAGAGGCTCTGCCGTACTTCAAGGAAGTACTGGGACTGGAGTGTTATGCTATTGAAACGGTGGAAGACCAGAAAGTGAAGACCGCCTTCTTGAAGTGCGGTGAGGTAAAACTTGAGCTCCTGGAGCCGACATCTCCTGAGAGCACTATCCAGAAATGGCTCGACAAAGGTAACAAGGGTGTACATCATGTGGCTTTCTGCATTGAGGACGGTGTGGCTAATGCCTTGGCAGAAGTTTCTGAGAAGGGCGTACGCCTGATCGACCAAGCTCCTCGCAAAGGTGCCGAGAACCTGAACATCGCTTTCCTGCACCCCAAATCTACTTGCGGAATCCTGACCGAACTCTGTGAGCACTAATTTTCACAAATAGTCTTTTTAGGCAATTTGTCCAATTCATAAAACAATGAGCAAACAATTAGAAAAGATCAAGAATCTTATCGCCAAGCGTGAGCAGGCTCGCCTTGGCGGTGGCGAGAAAGCCATCGAGAAACAGCATGCACGTGGTAAATACACTGCCCGTGAGCGTATTGACATGCTGCTCGACGAAGGAAGTTTTGAGGAAGTTGACATGTTCAAGCTTCACCGCTGCACCAACTTCGGTATGGAGAAGAAGCAGTTCCTGGGCGACGGTGTCGTTGCCGGTAGCGGAACGATTGATGGTCGGTTGGTATATGTCTTCGCACAGGATTTCACCGTAAACGGTGGTTCTTTGTCTGAGACCATGGCAGAGAAGATCTGCAAGGTGATGGACCTCGGTATGAAGATGGGGGCTCCCGTGATCGGTATCAACGACTCTGGTGGTGCACGTATCCAGGAAGGTATCAACGCCTTGGGTGGCTACGCTGAGATCTTCGAGCGTAATATCCTGGCATCAGGTGTAATCCCGCAGATCAGCGGTATCTTCGGCCCGTGTGCAGGTGGTGCTGTATATTCTCCTGCCCTCACCGACTTCACCTTGATGATGGAGAACACATCATACATGTTCCTGACCGGTCCGAAGGTGGTAAAGTCAGTAACTGGCGAGGATGTTGACCAGGAGCACTTAGGTGGTGCCAGCGTACACTCTACCAAGAGTGGTGTGACACATTTCACCGCATCTACCGAGGAAGAGGCTATCGAGATGATCAAGACGCTTTTGAGCTATATCCCCAGCAACAATATGGAGCAGGCTCCGCTGAAAGAGTGCAACGACCCCATCAACCGTATGGAGGACAGCCTCAACGAGATTCTGCCCGACGACCCGAACCAGGCATACGACATGTACAAGGTGATTGGTGCCGTGGTGGATAACGGAGAGTTCTTCGAGGTTCAGCCTAAGTTCGCCAAGAACATCATCGTAGGTTTCGCCCGCTTCAACGGTCAGAGCGTAGGTATCGTGGCTAACCAGCCTTCTTGCTATGCTGGTGTGCTCGACGTGAACGCCAGTCGTAAGGGTGCCCGCTTCGTGCGCTTCTGCGATGCCTTCAATATTCCTATCGTATCGCTTGTTGACGTTCCTGGATTCCTTCCCGGAACAGGTCAGGAGTACAATGCCGTCATCCTGCACGGAGCACAGCTGCTCTATGCTTACGGTGAGGCCACCGTACCTAAGGTAACCGTTACCTTGCGTAAGAGCTATGGTGGTAGCCATATTGTGATGGGCTGTAAGCAGCTCCGCACCGATGTCAACTATGCTTGGCCAAATGCTGAGATCGCCGTGATGGGTGCCTCAGGTGCCGTTGCCGTTCTCTATGCTAAGGAAGCCAAGGCCAAGAAGGAAGCCGGCGAGGATGTACGTGCATTCATTGCCGAGAAGGAAGAGGAGTATTCAGATCTCTTCGCTAATCCGTACCAGGCAGCCAAGTATGGCTACATCGACGACGTGATTGAGCCGCGCAACACCCGCTTCCGCATCTGTCGTGCACTGGCACAGCTGGCCACCAAGCGCCAGGGTCTGCCGGCTAAGAAGCACGGTAACATTCCTATGTAAAAGGTGTAATAAAACAAATCATTATGGGAAAAGTCAATAACGAAGTGTATGCCGCTATCGCTCTTGCCATGCATGAGTTCCAAGGCAACAACGTGCACGATAAGGAAACAGGCATCATCACCATCAAGGAGCACCACACCGACTGGGCTTCACGCATGCTGACCATGACCCAACATCCTTAAAACAAACAAGCATTATGAAAGAATACAAGTATATTATTAATGGGACGGAGTATCAAGTCACCATCGGTGACATTGTCGAGAACATCGCCAACGTAACTGTCAATGGTGAGGATTACAAGGTGGAGATGGAGAAAGAGCCGGAGCCTGAGAAGAAGAAGGTTGTCGTCAAGACTGGCGGCGCTGCTGCCCAGGCTGCTCCTGCTGCCGCTGCAGCTCCTGCTACCAGCGGACCTGTCAACACCTCCAATGCCCTGAAGGCACCACTGCCGGGCGTCATCATCGATGTAAAGGTAGCCGTTGGCGACACCGTTGCCGCTGGCGATACCGTTGTCGTTCTCGAAGCCATGAAGATGGCCAACAACCTCGATGCCGAAAAGGGCGGAAAGGTAACAGCCGTTCTGGTGAAAGTAGGCGACAGTGTCATGGAAGACACCCCACTTGTTGTCATCGAATAACCTTTCATAAGGAACCATTATTCAAAGGCACGAGGTCATGCACCCCGTGCCTTTTTTGTTTTGAGCATTCTGACAATATTCCAAAAGGTCATAGTAATACAACAAATTATCGAAAATGCCCTCTTCATATCTTGGAAAAATATTATCTTTGTGTTAATAACACATTGGAAAAGTGTAAGAAAGTCTAATTATTTATATTGGAAAAGTGTAAGAAAGTCTAATTATTTATATTGGAAAAGTGTATTCTGCGAGTAAGCGAGTGAAATCAGAATTCGTTCAGATTTCCGAGTTTGAGCAGGCTCGGTCAAAGGCCAAGGCACGGTTCAGCAAATACGAGGATAGTTTTTTATGGCTAAGGGATGCAGGTGTGGCTATCCCAGCATACAATGTCGAGGAGCCACGAGTCCCTCTACTATTGAACAAGCAGCGAAACCTATTCAAACTTTTCCTCAACGACGTAGGACTGCTTGCTGCCATGTATGGAGGGAACATTCAGACCAGATTGCTCAGTCCGAATCCGAACATCAATTTTGGATCAGTCTTTGAAAATCTTGTCGCCCAAGAGCTTTATGCTCATGGCTTTTCTGAGGCCCAGCAACATTCACTATACTATTTCAACAGCAAGAAACAAGGAGAGTTGGACTTTGTGGTTGAGTATGCTGGTAACATGCTGCCGATAGAAGTTAAGTCAGGCAAGGACTATGAACGGCAATTAGACTCATTACAGAAATCAACATGAGCTAACCTGCTGTGAAGGAATATGAAAACAGCAGTCCTTCTTTTCTAGGGTAATCGCAGTGAATCTGGTCACCACGGTTCTATTATTTCGATGTCTCGCTGCCCAATTTCTGTTACATTGTCATGGCCTACAGCCCGGGAGAGACGATTTCGGTCATGCTTATGAGCACTTGATAATACAGGAGCTGATAGTTTATCTAGAATGGCATAGAGGTTTTGCCCGCAAAAGTGTTATTCATTCCACGCCCCTTAAATGATGTTAATTGTCGCCGATATTTATATAAACAAACTGGCAGGGTTGAGAGCCCTGCAATGGTCTTTCTGACATTCAAGGAACGGATTTACCCAATGGGCTATAGTTTCCCAGTGTCGTCGCAGCGTTATTATTAAGAAAGGACTACATAGTTAAAAATTGAAGAGTGAAAACGCACGAACATACACGCAAAATGCCGAAAAGCACGATAAATAAAGAGATTTTTATTAAAATCAACATACACTAAGGGTACACCAACATACACTATAAGGGCTTTAACATACACGCAACATACACGCGAGATTCACAAACGAGTTATTTGTTCCCAACGTGGGAATAAATTGTTCCCAACGTGGGAATGTCGAGTAAGAAGCCTAGTTGCTATGAGAAAGTGCCATAGTTTCTAAGCGCAAGTAGTATAGTTTCTATGCTTAATCAGCCCATTTCCTGCCTCCTTTTTCAATTCTTCAATTCTTCAATTTTATAGTGAACCCTTTGTGTATGTTGTTGGGGCTATAGTGTATGTTTGTGTATGTTGCGTGTATGTTGAAAATATCTATTTCCCCTGTATTTAAAGGTGTTTCCAGCGAAATCCGTGTATGTTGTGCCAGTTTTGTGAATTCAAAAATTGGATTGTTAGATTTTGCATTGCGATACCTATGCTTTCAGGCTCCAATACCTATGATATTGGAACGTAATACCATAGGTTTCAGAAACGGATCCAATTAGGAACACGAACTTTCGGAGGGCTGAATCGGGCGGTTGGACGTTAAAGAAACAAAAAGTCACGGATATATCATTTTTTTTTCGTATCTTTGCACATCAAAAATGAAATCATCATGAAGGCAAAGAAGGTATTATTCATCAACCAGGAGATAACCCCGTATGTTCCCGATAGTGAATTGTCACTGCTCGGCCGTAATCTTCCTCAGGCCATTCAGGAGAAAGGCTATGAGATCCGCACGTTCATGCCCAAATGGGGAAACATCAATGAACGACGCGGTCAGTTGCATGAAGTAATCCGTCTTTCGCGCATGATGCTGATCATCGATGAGACCGACCATCCGCTGATCATCAAGGTGGCCTCGATTCCGCAGACGCGCATTCAGGTGTACTTCATCGACAATGATGACTATTTCACCAAGCGACAGATGGAGGCTGATGAGAACGGTGAGGAATATAGCGACAACGGTGAGCGTGCCATCTTCTTCGCCCGTGGCGTACTGGAGACGGTGAAGAAGCTGCGCTGGGTGCCCGATATCATCCACTGTCAGGGTTGGATGAGTGCCGTGATTCCACTGTATATCAAGACAGCATATCACGAGGAGCCGTCGTTTGCTAACACGAAGGTCATCACCTCGCTCTGCAGCAAGGAACTGAAGAACGATCTGGGTGAGCGCTTCAAGGACTGCATCGTATTCAAGGATGCCAAGCGGGAGCTGCTCGATGCCTATAAGGATCCGTTCGACTTTGCTGAGTTGAGCAAGTTGGCCATCGACTATTCGGATGGTGTGGTGGAAGCTGGCAACAATGTAAATCCCAAGCTTGTGCAGTATGCCATCGACAAAGGAAAGCCTGTGATGCGCTATCCGGGCGAAGAGAATATCAGTGAGCCGTACGACCAGTTCTACGATGAGGTGTATGGCGACGAGATTGAAGGATAATAATTTTGATTCAATGAAAGCAAGATTTCTGGCAGGACTGGTGCTGCTTGTGATGGCACTGACATCCTGCGATGAGACAACAGAGACAATCGGTTCGTCACTCACGGATAACATGGACTTTTTGAAGATTACCACAGACAGTTTCAAGGTAACTTCACGCTCCATCATTGCCGATTCTGTCCTTTCACGCAACGCTATGGGGTATCTCGGCAGGATCAAGGATCCTGAGACGGGTGCTTATGTAACAGGCGACTTCATGGTGCAGTTCAACTCCATCGACACGAAGGCATTCCCCGTGCAAGACAGTATCATGAGCAGAATCAATGGCGAAGTGGTGGCCGACTCCTGTATTGTCAACCTCTACTATAGTAATTTCTTTGGTGATTCACTCTCTACCATGAAGCTCACCGCCTATGAAATGGCGAAGCCCTTGGAAGAGAACCAAATGTATTACTCGAACTATGACCCCTTTGCCAACGGTTATATCCGCGAGGATGGCATCAAGGTTGACAAGGTTTTCACGTTGGCCGACCAGAATGTGGACGACAGTTTGCGCACCACAGCCGACTTCCTACCAAGTATCCACCTTGCGCTGAACGATCCTTATACCGACAGCGACGGTAAGACATACAACAACTTCGGTACGTATGTGATGCGTAAGTACTTCGAGAACCCGAACTATTTCAAGAATTCGTATCAGTTTGTGCATCATGTCTGTCCGGGCTTCTACGTCAAGATCAAGGACGGAACAGGTGCCATGGCTTATGTGAACATCAGCTGGATGGTGATCTATTTCAAGATCAAGGATGAGGACGGTAACGAGGAGGTGGGAAGAACATCTTTCTCCGGAACGGAAGAGGTGCTGCAGACTACCCGCATCACCAACGACAAGCGGTCGATTGAGCGTCTGGTCAGCGACAATAGCTGCACCTATATCAAGAGTCCGGCGGGTATCTTCACAGAACTCACGCTCCCTGTTGACGAGATTATCAATAATCATGAGAACGATACGCTGAACACAGCACGTCTGTCGCTGACGAAGATGATAGACTGGAGCGACTCTGATTACAAGTTCAACATGCCCACCTATCTGCTCATGGTACCCAAAGACAGTCTGTACACCTTCTTCGAGAAGAACAGTCTGCCGAACAACATCACCACTTATGTAAAGGAGCGCGACCACACGTCTATCAGCACCGGTAGTAGCTACTATAGTCAGAGGGTGATCAAGAAATACAAGGACAGCTATACCTTCGATAATATCTCCAACCTGATTCGTCATATGGCGGAGGCAAAGAAGAAGGGTGGTAGCGATTATACCATCAAGCATCCCAACTGGAACAAGGTGGTGATTGTGCCGGTTACGGTGAATACCACGACAACTACCAGCGGAGGCACCGCCATCAGTAGGGTGATGAACGATATGTCACCCACCAGTCTGCGACTGGTAGGCGGCAGCGAGAATGTGAATGGCGACATCCACATCAGCGTGATATACAGTAAGTTCTCGAACAAATAACCCTCGTGATGGCAGATAACTATCTGGAACGACATCAGGAGGACTACGAGGTCAGGAAGGCTGAATGGCTCAGGAAGAGGAAACATCTTCCCAAGCTGAAGAAAAAGCTGGAGCGCCCTGACGACGAAGCGTTATAGAACGCCCTACCCTATGACCTTGTATTTGGCAAATTTCAACAGCAACTGTTTGGTGCCCGCATGACGGAACTGGACAGTTGCTTTTGTATTCTCGCCTGTTCCCTCTACCTTGACGACAGTACCCACACCAAAGCGCTCGTGCTCGATGGTGTTTCCTTCGACGAGCGGTGCCTTTCCACCTGCGGGAGCAGAAGAGCCAGAAGACTTACCCACCACATCGGACACCCGTCTGAGATTCCCTCCTGCCGCCGTGAATGTGCGTTTGAAACGATTAGAGAACGGATCTGTAGGTGCATCCTCATGATGACCGGCAATGCGCGGCTTAGGGTCGGCCTTGAACTGGGAAGCCACAGGATTGGCATTCTGCCAGCGACGCCCATCAGAATAACCACCAAAAGGTTTCCTTGAAGGCGTATCAAACAGTCCGCCGCCCACCTCCTCCTCAACCTTCAGAAGGTTAGGATCGATATCGTACACAAATCTGCTGGGCGTGTCGAATTCCATCTTTCCGTAGCGCCAGCGGTTCTTGGCACAGGTAAGGATACAGTGTTTCTCGGCACGTGTGATGGCCACATATAGCAACCGTCGCTCCTCTTCCAGTTCGCGCTTGGAGGTGGTGCTCAGCGGACTGGGGAAGATATTCTCTTCCAAGCCCACCACAAACACTGTAGGAAACTCCAAACCCTTGGCGCTATGAACGGTCATCAGTGTTACGCGCTGCGCGTTTCCCGTCTCGTCATCACTGTCCAGATCAGTCATCAGCGACACCTCCTGCAGGAAGTCCGTCAACGACACCTCCTGCTCCAGTCCTTCCTCCCTACGCCCTTGCACAAAGTCCTGCATACCGCTGAGGAACTCCTCCAGGTTCTCCTGTCGTGCCAAAGCCTCTGGCGAAGTGTCGCCATATAAATCGGCTGAGATCCCGCTGACCTTGATAATCTCCGATCCAAGCTCGTAGGCATCGGTAGTGGTCATCTTCTCCATGAAGCTGCTGATCATTTCACAGAAATGCTGCAGCTTGGTCTGTGTCCCCTTGTTCACATCCAACTGGTACTGAACAGGGTGACAGATCACGTTCCACAAACTGGTTTGGTTATTCATCGCACACGCAGCGATCTTCCCTACGGTAGTATCACCGATTCCCCTTGCCGGGTAGTTGATGATACGTTTCACCGCCTCCTCGTCATCAGGATTGGCCACCACGCGGAAATAGGCAATGATATCCTTGATCTCCTTGCGCTGGTAGAAACTCAGTCCGCCATATATTCTATAAGGTATGTTCTCCTTACGGAACACTTCCTCGAAACTACGACTCTGGGCGTTGGTACGATAGAGAATGGCAAAGTCGCTATAGGCCGCCTTCTCCTCGCGCCTGATGCGCTTGATGTCGTTACATACAATGATCGCCTCCTCCTTGTCGCTGTAGGCAGGCTTGAAGATCAGTCGTTCACCTTGATCGTTCTGACTATACACATCCTTGTGTATCTGTCGTTCATTCTTCCTGATCAGACTGTTTGCCGCCTGTACGATATACTGTGTACTGCGGTAGTTCTGCTCCAATTTGAACAGTTTAGTGCCATCGTATGTCTGTTGGAAATCAAGAATATTATCGATGTTCGCACCGCGGAATCCATAGATGCTCTGCGCATCATCCCCCACCACGCAAACATGCTGATGCTCACGGGTGAGCTGATAGACGATGCGCTGTTGTACCGAGTTCGTATCCTGATACTCGTCAACCAGTACGAAACGGAAGCGATCAGCATACTGCTGTCGCACCTCCTCATGTTCATTGAACAGCGTGTACGTCTGCGTAAGCAGGTCGTCAAAGTCCATGGCGTTTGCCTGTCTGCACCGTGCGCAGTAGGCGGAATAGATGGCACTGATGGCCGGCATCCTTGCCTCGCGGTCGTGCTGCAACGCATCCTTGTCGATGGCATAAAGATCTGGCAGTATCAGATGGTTCTTCGCCATGCTGATACGATGGTGCACCGTGGCCGGCTTATACACCTTATCGTCGAGATTCATCTCTTTGATGATGCTCTTGATTAAAGAACGACTATCGCTCTCATCATAAATCGTGAAGTTGGAAGAATAGCCGATGCGCTCAGCCTCCCTTCTCAGGATCCTTGAGAAAATGCTATGGAACGTTCCCATATAGAGATAACGGGCGGTCTGCTCCCCCACCAGTTGTCCTATACGGTTTCTCATCTCCTTGGCCGCCTTATTGGTAAATGTCAGCGCCAAGATGTTCCATGGCATCATCCCCCGCTCCAGCAGGTACGCAATCTTGTAGGTCAGCACGCGCGTCTTTCCCGATCCTGCACCGGCTATGACCAGCGAAGGACCGTCGATATATTCCACCGCCTTGCGTTGACTCTCATTCAAGTTACAAGTTTCAAGTTCCAAGTTTCAAGTATGATTTGTCAATTTTCAATTTTAACTACGTTGACTTTTGTCACGACTCGGCCAATCAAGTAAACTTGTTAGCTCTCGCTGTTCCCAAAGTTCAATTCTTATATATCCCTCCATCCACCGTGCTCGGATCAACAACCTGTCCTTCCTTCGGCAGAATCGGTATAAACTTCATCTGTTTCATAATAGCATACTTACGTTTCACCATGTAGTCGGAGGGATACTTCGAAGAGTACACCCTGGGATTAGGCAGGGTGGCCGCTATCAAGGCACAGTTGGCACGGGTGAGTTCCTTGGCAGAACAGTTGAAATGTTCTTGCGCCACCGCCTCCACGCCATAGATACCATCCCCCATCTCAATCGAGTTCAGATAGACCTCCATGATGCGCTGCTTGCTCCACATCAGTTCGATGAGTACCGTGAAATACGCCTCCAAGCCCTTGCGCACCCAAGTACGACCCGGCCATAGGAACACGTTCTTGGCGGTCTGCTGACTGATAGTGCTGGCGCCCAACATCCGCTTGCCCGTCTTGTTCCGCTTGGTGGCTTTCTCGATGGCCTTGTAGTCGAAGCCATGATGCTTCAGGAACCGCTGGTCTTCACTAGCCATCACTGCCACAGGCATACTGGGTGACATCTTCTCCAACGACACCCAGTGGTGCTTGAGTTTCATGTCCTTCCCCTCCTGATGCTGCTCAGCCAGACGGATGAACATCAGGGGTGTGAAGTACACAGGAACAAACCTAAGCACTATTACAGAAAGAATGGTGGAGGCAAAGAATGCCACCACCATCCATTGAATAAGTTTTCTTATACCTTTAATGATCTTCATTACTGAAGTGTGCCATTGTTAGCAGCATCGATCATAGACTGGCTCGGGAAGAGGTAAACCTCTACACGGCGGTTCTGCTGACGACCTGCTGCAGTTGAGTTGTCGGCAACGGGATCAGCCTCGCCAAGACCCTCAACGCTCTTGATCTGAGAGCTGCTTACACCCTGACCATTGAGGTACTTCTGTACGCTCTGAGCACGCTGCAGAGACAGAGCCTCGTTCTTCTGAGCGCTCTGAGCAGCTGTAGAATTCTTCCAGCCCTGGTTGTCGGTGTAACCCTTGATGGCAACGTCAGCATCGTTGTTCTGCTTCAGCACATTAGCAAACTCTGTCAGAGAGTTCTTGGCAGCAGCCTGCAGTGTAGAGCTGCTTGACGGGAACAGAATACCAGAATCGAAGGTAACCTTCACAGCCATGGTCTGACCATTAGCATCGGTGATACCCTCAACCTTTGCATTCTCAACGGCAGCGGCAGCAGCCTTTGCCTTATCCATCTTCTTACCAATCAGCACACCAGCGGTTGCACCAACAGCTGTACCGATAGCAGCACCAATAGCTGTGCTCTTTGTGTTATGACCGATTACCTGGCCAAGGATTCCACCTAAGGCAGCACCACCGGCACCACCAAAAATACCACCTTTAGCAGTGTTGTTCATACCACAACCTGCTAACAGAAACATGGAACAAAGTCCCAGAACAGATACTTTTAAATTCTTCATGTCTTTAAGTTTTTTTAGTTTAAAAATGAGTGTCTGTAATTTCTACTTTATCGTTGCAAAGATAATGGAAATTTCTGAAATACCAAGAAAAATAAATATTTTTTATACTTAGAACCGATAAGATTCAATCAGAACGAAGGGATTTCGCTTTTTTTTTCGTATTTTTGCAGCCGAAAATTGAAACAATATGGCAAAAGAACTAAAAGAATTGACAAAACGTGCCGACAACTACAGTCAGTGGTACAACGACCTGATCGTAAAGGCCGACCTCGCTGAGCAGTCGGCTGTGCGCGGCTGTATGGTCATCAAACCCTATGGCTACGCTATCTGGGAGAAGATGCAGCATCAGCTTGACCTGATGTTCAAGGAGACAGGTGCACAGAATGCCTACTTCCCCCTGCTCATCCCCAAGTCGTTCCTCTCCAAAGAGGCAGAGCATGTAGAAGGCTTTGCCAAGGAATGCGCCGTGGTGACCCACTACCGTCTGAAAGCTACTGAAGATAAGAGTGGTGTGGTGGTTGATCCTGCTGCCAAGTTGGAGGAAGAATTGATTATCCGCCCTACCAGCGAGACCATTATCTGGAACACCTATAAGAACTGGATTCAGTCATGGCGTGACCTGCCACTGATGTGCAACCAGTGGTGTAACGTGATGCGCTGGGAGATGCGCACTCGTCCTTTCCTACGTACCAGCGAGTTCCTCTGGCAGGAAGGTCATACGGCTCATGCCACCCGCGAGGAGGCCGAGGAGGAAGCACAGAAGATGCTGAAGGTGTATGCCAAGTTCGCAGAGGAATGGATGGCAGTACCTGTTGTACAGGGTGTGAAGAGCGAGACCGAGCGTTTCGCCGGTGCCCTCGACACCTACACCATCGAGGCCATGATGCAGGATGGTAAGGCTCTGCAGAGCGGTACATCGCATTTCCTCGGACAGAACTTTGCGAAGGCATTCGAAGTGACTTATCTGAACAAGGACAATAAGCCTGAATATGTGTGGGCCACATCATGGGGTGTATCCACCCGACTCATCGGTGCGCTGATCATGACGCACAGTGATGATAACGGACTTGTTCTGCCGCCGCGCCTCGCTCCTATCCAGGTGGTTATTGTTCCTATCACAAAGGGGGCCGACCAGCTGGCAGGTATCAGCGAGCGACTGCAGCCTGTCATCAATGAGCTGCGTCAGGCTGGTATTACCGTGAAGTATGATGATGCCGACAACAAACGTCCGGGCTTTAAGTTCGCCGACTATGAGCTCAAGGGTGTTCCCGTACGTCTCGTCATGGGCGGTCGTGACTTGGAGAACGGCACCATCGAGGTGATGCGCCGTGACACACTGGAGAAGGAGACCCGTCCTATTGAAGGAATCGTACAGTATGTGGAGCAGCTCCTGGAGGATATCCAGCAGAATATCTTCAAGAAGGCCAAGGACTACCGCGATGCACGTATCTACGAGTGCGACAACTACGAGGAGTTCAAGGAGCGCGTGAAAGACGGCGGTTTCTTCCTCTGCCACTGGGACGGTACAGCCGAGACCGAGGCACAGATCAAGGAAGAGACTCAGGCTACCATCCGTTGCGTGCCCTTTGGCGTTGAGCAGACTCCCGGCACCGATATGGTATCAGGCAAACCTGCTAAGTACCGCGTGATTATCGCCCGCAGCTATTAAGATTATAATAAGGTACACGTACTTTTACATAAAGAGGATGCTTCATGAAGCATCCTCTTTTTTGTTGTTGAAAACAAATAAAACGAGGGTGAGAAAACTCACCCTCGTTTGTTGTATGTTTGTAACACTATTCTTTCTTAGAAGAACAGATAGCGATTATCAGTGATATTGGCCTTCATGATGAGTTCCTGCATGAAGTTACCAGCACGCTGCAAGGCCTTCTGCTGAGCCTGCTGCTCGTACTTCTTTGCATCGTACTTACTGTCGGCACGACGAGTCTGGTCGAGCACCTGTACGAAGTAGATACCTGCATTACCCTTGATGGGTCGCGGACAGAAAGCACCCTTCTTGGTACCTGCCACAGCACCGCTCAGTGCGGGCTCGCTGGCACCAGTCTCCTGTACGAAGGCAGGAGCTGCGAAGGTGATCTGATCTACGCGTACCACCTGTCCACCCTTATTACGGGCATCGGCCATGTTCTTTACGTTCTTCACGTCGGCAAGAATCTTCTCAGCCTTCTTGTCCTTCAGCACCTCAGACTTGAGGTAGTTCTTCAGGTCCTCGTTCTTCTCATAGCTCAGATAACCCTTGCCATTGATGTTGTTGAGGGCCACCACCAAGAGGTGGTCGTTGTTGCCGCACTCATACAGTGGTGATACACTACCCTGCTTACTTTCGAATGTCCACTTCAAAGCATCGCGTGTGGCAGGGATTCCGGCGATGTAATGCTCTGAGTTGCGCACGCCCTGACGATCCTGAACCTGATAGCCGTACTTGGCAGCATTCTTCTGAAGGTCGTCTAAGGTCTGACTCTCGCTAACGAACTGAGAGAACTTGTTATATGCTGCGTTGTAAGTATCCTTAGAGAAATCGATGGTCTTCTTGATAACAGCTGCCACATACTTCGTGTTCATACCTGTACGACCTGTTACCTGAATGATAACGTTACCGTTGGTCATCTCAAGGTTATTGAGGGCGTTAACGGCCGCAGTGTTCAAGGTATTGATATACTTACGGGTATCAGCATCCATAGAAGGAGCAGACTCGTACTCACGACTGGTCATCCAAGTCTTCTGACCGGTCTGACCGTATTTCTTGGCAAGTGCCTCGAAGTCGGCACCACCCTGCAGAGCCTGATAGATACTATCGGCTGCCTTGCGGGTATCAGAAAGTTCAGGACGAGCCACCTGGATGATACGGAACTCGATTGAGTCGGCCAACTGCTGCTTAGAGAACAGCTTTACCACGTTCAGCGTGTTATCCTCCTTGTTCTCGATAGGAGCAGATGTGCTACCTACTGAGAGAGAATCGAGACGTGCTGCAATATCGTGGGGGAAGGCAGAGCGTGTGAGAGGAACACCCAGATAAGGAACGAGAGATGCGCTCTTGCGGATGATCTCTGTAGGATCATCAGATGTAACCAACTGGTCACGCAGCTCCTGAATATTCTTGTTGATAGCGGCACGGTCGGCTGCACTTGCAGCTACCTGTACATCCACGAACTTGATATCGCGTGTTTCCTCCACCTGCTTGAAGCGTGGCTTCAGCTCCTCATATTTAGCCTTGATATCCGCATCAGTCACCTCTACCTTATTGTCGTTGATCTTACTGTAGGGGAAGGCAACGAGGTTCACAGAGTTCTCAAGTGTCTCGTCAGTATATGCTTGTTGAGCCTCGATGGGGTTAGAGATGAGACAAGCACCCAGCAGTGCCTGATACTTCTGCGCCAGCAGCTGCTGACGGATGTTCTTCTCGAGGAACGTCCAATAGTTATAAAGACTGCGATACTGCTCAGCCATCTGTGCATCGGTCTTCTTGGCCTTGTCATACTCAGCCAGGAACTGCTTCAGTGAATTAGCATCGAAGCGACCTGTCTGCTGGTTCACGAACGGTGTCTGCAACAACATGGGGTTCGTACCCTCCTGAAGCAACTGCTGCATCTCCTCATCTGTTACGGTGAGACCCAGCTTCTCGGCTTCAGCACCGATGACCGTATTCTGAACGAACTGGTTCCAGACCATATCTTTCACCTGATTAGCCTCAGCATCGGTGAGGTTGTCACGACCCTGAGTCATCTTGATGACGTCTGTGTATTCATCGACAAGATTCTGGAATTCCTGTACATCGATTTTTTTACCTAACACTTCGCCTACGCGCTGACGCTCCTGGTTCTTGAGAGAGTCACAAGAGCGGAACAGTTCCTCGGCAATGAATGCGAAAAGGGCCAATCCGATTACCGTTACAAGGACCGGACCCCAGCTTCTGATTTTTCCAATTGCTGCCATTTCTTATTATTTGTTTTATTGTTATTATTCTCTTTTCATCCCTCCTAAAAGGAGGGGGTTCTCTGCGGATTACCGCTAACAGCCGACAAAATTACAAAAAATCTGTCAATTACTTGCAAGAATCTTGTAAAAAAGTTGAATTATTCAATCACTTTCAGTTTCACCAGCTCGATTTTGGTCTGAGTATTCTTGACGATACGGAACTCGAAGTGCCCAATCTTCACTACCTCGTTCAGTTTGGGGAAACTCTGGTAGTCATGCAGGATCAGACCGCCAACCGTCATATATTCCTCACTCTCAGGCAGGTCGAGGTCGAACAACTCATTCACCTTATCGATCTCAAGTCGTGCCGATAACAGATACTCATGATCGCCTATCTGCTTAGCGGTGTAGTTGGAATTATCGTGTTCATCCTCGATATCGCCGAAGATCTCTTCCACGATATCCTCGAGCGAAACGATGCCGCTGGTGCCGCCGAACTCATCCACCACGATACCCAATGATTTCTTCTGTTGCAGGAACATCTGCATCATCTTTCGGGCGGTCATGGTTTCAGGCACGAAGGGCATCTCACGGATCAGTGACGCCAGGTCCCACGGCTGCTTACCTTGGTCAGGCTGTCCCATTACGCGGAACATATCCGAGGAATGCACATAACCGATGATATGGTCGATATCCTCATGATAGACAATGATCTTCGATTTACCGTTCTCTACAAAGGCTGCCATCAGATCGTCGGCAGAACAGTTGTCTTCTACCGCACAGATTTCCGTTCGCGGCACCATGCAGTCGCGCACCTTCGTATCGGCAAAGTCGAGCGCGTTCTGGAAGATCTTCACCTCATCCTCAATCTTCTCATCATCACCCGCCTTCTCGATAGACGACTGTACCCAATAGTCGAGATCCACCTTGGTGAACCCCTCATCCTGTCCTTCCTTCCGCACCTTTACCCCCAGGATGCGCAACAACAACTTCGACAGGAAGGTACAGAAACGCGATATTGGCCACAGCAGGATATAACAGATGAAGGCCGGGAAAGCAAAAACAGTAAGCAAACGGTTGGGATTGCTCTTGAACAGTGCCTTAGGCAGGAACTCACCGGTAAAGAGCACGATGAGCGTGGAGAGAATAGTATCGGCAGGAACGGTGAATGCCGCATCGAAACCTCGGAAGATGGTATTATCAAAGAATTTCGCGATAAGGATACCATATACCACCAAAGCGATATTGTTACCCACCAACATCGCGCTGACGAAGTTGTTGGGGTGACGGTAGAACACACTGAGGGGGCGAGCGGCAAAACCCGCCTTATCCTTGTCTACCTCTGCCTGCATACGGTTACTGGACACAAAGGCTATCTCCATTCCTGAGAAGAAGGCGGAGAACACCATGGCTACCAGGATGCCGATAACGAGTGGTAAATCTATTTCAGACATGTTGATTAATAATATGACTTGGCCTTGGCACCTGTTGGCTGACGCTTCATCGACTTCACGCTGTCGGGAGCACTGAGAATCGTGTCGCCCGCGTTGGTACCCAGACCATCCTTTCCTTTAACGAATGAGCCTTTAGAGTTGGATATCGTGTAATGTGACAGATCCTGGAAATTATCATCACTCAGGAAATACGTCCCTTGCATCTCCCGTTCAGGTGTGATGATGCGCGAGAACTTGTTACTGTACATCTCGTGCTTTGTCTGATCCCAGAACAGTTCCTCACTGGTAAATAACAATCCGGCCTTTGTGCGGATTCTCACCCTACCACGCAGTTCCCACTTTTTCTGTTCGAAATAGTGATAGGCGGTATCAGCCTGGATATAAGCCTCCACGTGGAATTTCTCGTCGAACTGCTCCAGGAAAATACCCTTGTCGAAGGTCCACACCTTGGGGTTCCTCACCTCGTTGTAATCCCATCGTTCCGTCACGATACGGTATTTGATCACACCCGAGTCACTCATCAGCATGTTCACACCATAGGTAGTCATGAGCGATGCTGAGTCGCGTGGATAGATGGGTGGTGCAATATGCTCCTTGCTCTCCTCGCACGACCATAATGTCATGCTCAGGAAAAAGCCTCCTATGAGCCAACCCAGGAACCGGTTTATCGAACGCTGCACATCCATCTGCGAACCTATACTGTCATCACTCCGCACCAAAGGTTATCGTACCTTCCACTTGGCGAACCAACGCTCGTTGAAGGTAATACCGATATTGATGCGGAACGTGTTTTCTACAAGCAGTCCTTTGTCTGCCGACCGTCTTGACCACTGTCCTGAGATGTTCAGCATGGAACGGTCGTTCCACGCATTCAGGATTGGAATACCGAAACCGGCACTCACAGAAAGCTCTTTCGGTCCGTCAACCCCATTAACTTTATAATAAGGTGTAGCATAGGAGGCGCCTACACGGTAGCGAACCCTGTTGAGGAAGCCGCGCATATAAGGTCCTTTGCAATACTCTCCTCCCACGGTTACCTGATGACGGTCCATGAAATAGTCCTTGTTCAACACGTACGAGGGTACATCGTTTACTACCTTGTATTCAGGATAAGACACCCCGCTCCACTGCATCAGCGTGTAGTCGGCTCCCACCTTCAGTTGGTTATTGTGCTGCAACACGAATCCTGCGCTGTAGGTATTCGGCATCTTCAGTCCGTCTTCAATAGTATAAGTTGTAGGATTAACCACACCTGTAGAACTGTTGGTACTGGTAACAACACATTGAGGATCAGCTCCCAGGGAATGCGACGGACTATAGGAGGCACCTATCGTCACCACGTCTTTCTTACCCAGTGCCTGTTTGTACTGCATACCGAAGTTCATGCGCAGACTGTTAGCCGTCATGGAATACTCCTTGGTCAAGGTATTGATGGCAGTGTTCTGCGAAAGTGTGCCATTACTCATGGTGTAGTAAGCATTCTGAATCGATCGCGTGATATCACCCCACACATACCCGATGTTTGCACCCAGCGAGAAGCCACGTATCGGTTCCCAGCCGGCACCTGCATACACCTGATGGAAGCCTCCTGATCCAGAATAGGTGTTTTGGAAATAGGTGGAATTGTCGGCATTCAACGACTCGATCGATGCGTAGTTATACCCCACGTTGGTCAGAGGCAGGATACCCAAGCTCATACCCAGGTGCTTAGCCATACGGAAAGCAACGGTGGCGTATTCGAAATCAGCGTTCTTGGCGTTCTTCTTGACTCCGTTCTCACTGTAATTGGTAATCTGTCCCGACATGCCCACATCAAAGATAAGAGAGAGGGAGTCGGTGGCAGAATAGCTGGCGGGATTGAGGAAGTTCACCAGCGTACCTTCGCGGAAGCCCTGAGCGAGTCCGTTCATACCTCGGTTGAAGCCACCAGACTGGTCGGCCAGCACACCCAGACCATAATACGAATAAGGAGAATTAGTACCGCTTTGGGCACTGGCTGATATCGTCATCGCCATCAGAACGATGGCACTGCATATTTTTTTCATGACCTGTTCGAATCTTCTATGAATTATTAGCGTGCAAAGATAAGGAAAAAAAACGAAACGGCCACACTCTTGTAGGGAATATAAACAATATTTACCTATTTTAATACTATGTACATGTTGCTTACGGAGGGTTTTTCGATGAAAATTTGGTGGAATAAGAATAAATAAGTACCTTTGCGACGTGAAAAGATTTTATCAACTATTATCTCTTGCCACCGTCTTTGTGCTATCCTTGAACGCAAAGGCGCAAAATACTGATTCCATGATGATTAGCAGAATGGACTCAGTGGAAATCAGTCTGCTCACTTGTTCCCCTCACGAAGCGATTTACAGTCTGTACGGCCATACCGCCATTCGCATCAACGACCAACGAAACGGTGAGGACTTGGCAGTGAACTACGGGTTGTTCTCTTTCGAGAAACCCCATTTCGTACTGCGCTTCCTCTTTGGGCTGACCGACTATGAGATGGGCATTGAACCGTTTGAAGCTTTCTGCCGACAGTACCGCTACTACGGAAGCAGTGTGACACAACAGGTGTTGAACCTGACGAACGAGGAGAAATGGAACATCGTCAAGGCTGTCAACATCAACTATATGCCCGAGAATAGCGTGTATAGATACAACTACTTCTATGACAACTGTACCACACGGGCTATGGATATGCTGACTACCCACCTGGCAGATGCCCATGTGGTGTTCGAGGGAGAACAGCAGAAATATCCTTCGTTCCGCGAGATGGTTCACGGCTGTCTGCCACACCACCCTTGGAACCGCTTTGGTAATGACATGCTACTTGGGGTAAAAGCCGACTGTAAGACCACCCTTCGCGAGCATCAATTCCTGCCGGCAAATGCCATGGATGACTTCCGTCATGCCATGATTGTAGGACAGGATGGCAGTAACCGACCGCTTGTCTTACGCGAGGAGATCGTCGTACCCGAGGGAGCACAGGATGTCTGGAAGGACTTCCCCTTATCGCCCAAGGATGTCTTCCTCATCGTGCTGGCTATTACAGTGCTCATCACCTTACTGGAAGCCTATACAAAAAAGGTGTTGTGGGGTTATGACGCCCTGCTGATGATCTTGTGCGGCTTGGCAGGCATTGTACTCTTCCTGATGCTGTTCTCGCAGCATCCTACAGTACGGGTTAATCTCCTGCTGTTGTTACTGAACCCCCTACCCCTTTTCTTCATCTGGAGAATGATAAGACGTGCAAGGAAGAGGTTACCCGACAGACAGTATGCGGGGTGGATCATCCTGATCTGTTTGTTCTTCATCGGGGGAATCTGGCAGCACTATGCCGAGGGCATTTTCCTTCTGGCATCATCTTTGCTAATAAGAAACGTGTGGTGCTTATTGCGCCAGCGAAAATATACGACAAGACCATCTGTAAGTGAATAAACGACCCTTCACATCGGCCCTGCTCATCCTTATCGCATCAGCGGTACAGGCACAAATAGCACAGCAAGTCCCACGACTCGTTGTAAACATTGCCATTGACCAGTTGAGCACCGACTACATAGAAGTATTTGCTCCTTATTTCGGCACGGAAGGGTTTAAGAAACTCCTTGACAAAGGAAAGGTATATGAAAACGCTGAATACCCGTTCTCACCTACTGATCGTGCATCAGCCATTGCCACCATTGCTACCGGCTCGTCACCTTTCTACCACGGAATCATTGGAACAAGATGGCTTGACAGAAACAGTCTGCGACTGACCGGGTGCACGGATGATCAGCAGTATAGTGGTGTCTTTACCACCGACAAGGCTTCCCCAAAATATCTTCTGACATCCACCATCGGTGATGAATTAAAGGTATCTACGGCAGGGAAGGCCATTGTCTATGCCATTGCCCAAGAGAAAGACGCTGCCATCTTGTCGGCCGGACACGCGGCGGATGGGGCATTATGGAAAGACACCTATACCCAGAACTGGTGCAGCTCAAGCTATTATTTGAAGAAGACGCCAGCTTGGCTTGCTGAGTATAACACGACGGAAGGCAGCAAGAAAAAGAAGACCGAATTTCAGGAACTGACAGATCTGACCAATCTGGCTGTTCTATGCATTGAAAAGACGGGCATGGGTACGGACAATGTGACCGACATGCTAAACATCACACTGGACGCCAGTCCTGATCTGTCTGGAAAGAAAACAACCGACTGGCAGAGCAGTATGGCCCAGACCTACATGAATCTCGACCGTCAATTGGCTGATCTTGTTGCAACCATCGAGAGTAAGGTCGGCTCCCCCAATGTCACTTTCTACCTCACTGGTACAGGATATGTAGAAGAGCCTATAGACGATTACCGTCATTACGGTGTTCCTGCAGGTACCTTCTATATCAACCGGACGGCCAACCTGCTGAACATGTATCTCGGTGCCCTTCATGGCAGCGACAGATACGTGGAAGGCTGCAGCAGGAATCATATCTACCTGAACCTGAAACTCATCGAGCAGAAACGACTGAAACTGAGTGAGATCCTCGCAGAATCGCAGTCGTTCCTTCTGCAATGCGACGGGGTCTTGAATGTTTACACCAGTGAGAGTCTTTTACGATCAGGACAAGGTGATACACAAAAGATCCGCAACGGCTATCATGCCAGTGTAGGCGGAAACCTGCTGGTTGAGACCGTTCCCGGATGGCAGGTGTATAACGAAGATACCCAAGAAATCAATCAGACCAGTCTGAGGAATATCGCTTTCCCAATTATTATCTATGGAGCAGGTGTTCCTGCACAGAAAATCTCTACTCCAGTAACCGTTGACCGTATTGCGCCAACGATTGCTAAGAGTATTCATATCCGGGCACCAAATGCGTGTGCCGTTTTGCCCCTTCCGTAAATAAACTGCAGAGTTATTCCGTCTCAGCATAAAAAAACATAATTTGTTTTGTTATGCCCCCAACTTTTCGTAACTTTGCACACTCATTCATTAAGATAAAAAATAATATAATATAAAAATGGGATTTAACAATTTCTTAAAGTCATTGTTTGGCGACAAGTCAACACGTGACATGAAGCTGATTCAGCCGCTCGTGGAGAAGGTGAAGGCAGCTTATCCTGAGGTACAGGCACTGAGCAACGATGAGCTCCGTGCCAAGACCAAGGAGATTCAGAAGTATGTACAAGATGCTGCCAAAGAGCAGAAGGAACAGATCGATGCACTGAAAGCGAAGATCGAAGACACGCCGATTGATGAGCGTGAGGTAATCTTCAACGAAATAGACAAGCTCGACAAAGAGGCCTTGGAGATCTATGAGAAGGCGCTTGACGAGGTAATGCCGGTAGCCTTCAGTATCGTGAAGGATACGGCACGTCGATTTGCAGAGAACGAGGAGACCATCGTTACCGCCACGGATTTCGACCGTGAACTGGCTGGCGATCCTACCAAGGACTTCATCACTATTGACGGTGACAAGGCTATCTACCATAACCACTGGACCGCAGGAGGAAACGACCTGAAGTGGGAGATGATCCACTACGACGTTCAGCTCTTCGGTGGCGAGGTGCTCCATCAGGGAAAGATCGCCGAGATGGCAACGGGTGAAGGTAAGACCCTTGTGGCTACCCTGCCCGTGTTCCTGAATGCGCTCACTGGTAACGGTGTGCATGTGGTGACCGTGAACGACTACCTGGCCAAGCGTGACTCCGAGTGGATGGGCCCGCTCTATATGTTCAACGGACTGAGTGTTGACTGTATCGATAAGCACCGTCCTAACTCTCCGGAACGACGCAAGGCTTATCAGGCAGATATCACCTTCGGTACGAACAATGAGTTCGGTTTCGACTATCTGCGTGATAACATGGCTATCTCACCAGCCGACCTGGTGCAGCGCCGACACAACTACGCCATCGTCGATGAGGTCGACTCCGTGTTGATCGACGATGCCCGTACGCCGTTGATCATCTCTGGTCCTGTACCCAATGGTGACGACCAGATGTTCGAGGAGTATCAGCCCCTCGTGGAAAAACTCGTTGGCGTACAGCGACAGCTGGCTACCCAGTTCCTGGCCGATGCCAAGCAGAAGATTGCCGAAGGAACCAAGCTGATGGAAGAAGGCAAGAAGAAGGAGGCACAGGAACTGCTCGACGAGGGTTTCCTGAGTCTGTACCGTTCACATAAGTCACTCCCCAAGAACAAACCGCTCATCAAGTTCCTCTCAGAGGACGGTATCAAGAGCGGTATGCTCCGCACGGAGGAGATCTATATGGAGAACAACAACCGCAGAATGCCTGAGGCCATCGAGCCCCTGTATTTCGTGGTGGATGAGAAACTGAACTCCTGCGACCTGACCGATAAGGGTACAGCATGGCTCTCCAAGCAGGTGAACAACGACCAGCTGTTCGTGCTGCCCGATATCACCACGGAACTGTCGGCCTTGGAGAACGAGAATCTCAGCGAAGAGGAGCGTATCCAGAAGAAGGACGACCTACTCTCTCACTATGGTGTACAGAGTGAGCGTGTCCATACCTTGCAGCAGTTGCTCAAGGCATACACCATGTTCAACAAGGATGATGAATATGTTGTGATGGACGGTGAAGTGAAGATCGTGGATGAGCAGACAGGACGTATCATGGAAGGTCGTCAATGGAGCGACGGTCTGCACCAGGCTATTGAGGCCAAGGAGCATGTAAAGGTGAAGGAGGCCACACAGACTTTCGCCACCATCACCCTACAGAACTACTTCCGTATGTATCACAAGCTGGCTGGTATGACCGGTACGGCCTCAACGGAAGCAGGTGAGTTCTGGGATATCTACAAGCTGGATGTGGTGGAGATCCCCACCAACCGTCCGGTAATCCGTAACGACCAAGACGACCGTATCTATAAGACAGCTCGTGAGAAATACAACGCCGTGATCGAAGAGATCGAGGAGATGCGCAACGCGGGTCGTCCTACCCTGGTAGGTACCACCTCTGTGGAGATTTCGGAATTGCTTTCACGTATGCTGAACCTGCGTCATATCCCCCATCAGGTGCTGAACGCCAAGCTGCACCAGAAGGAGGCCGATATCGTGGCCAATGCCGGACAAAGCATCGACGGTAAGGGTGCTGTAACCATCGCCACCAACATGGCTGGTCGTGGTACCGATATCAAGCTTTCTCCTGAGGTGAAGGCGGCAGGCGGTCTGGCCATCATCGGTACGGAGCGTCACGAAAGTCGTCGTGTCGACCGTCAGCTGCGAGGCCGTTCCGGTCGTCAGGGAGACCCCGGTAGTTCAGTGTTCTACGTTTCCCTTGAGGATAAGCTGATGCGCCTCTTCGGTAGTGAGCGTATCGCCAAGGTGATGGACCGTCTGGGAGTTGAGGACGGTGAGCGTATCGAAAGTGGTATGATGACCAAGAGTATCGAGCGTGCCCAGAAGAAGGTGGAGGAGAACAATTTCGGTATCCGTAAGCGTTTGCTCGAGTACGATGATGTGATGAACAAGCAGCGTACCGTTGTTTATGAGAAGCGCCGTCACGCCTTGATGGGTGAGCGTATCGGTATGGATATCGCGAACATCATCTGGGACCGTGTGGTGAACATCATCGAGACCAACGACTATGAAGGATGCAAGGAAGAGTTCTTGAAGATCCTTGCCATGGAATGCCCGTTCAGCAGTCAGCAGTTCATCGAGGAACCGCGTGAGAACCTCGAAGAGAACGCTTTCCAGCTGGCTATGGAGGCCTTCAAGCGCAAGACCGACCGTATTCAGGCTGTGGCTAACCCGGTCATCAAACAAGTATATGAGAATCAGGGCTCACAATATGAGCGTATCATGGTTCCCGTTACCGACGGCAAGCGGATGTACAATATCGCCTGCGACCTGAAGGAAGCATACGACACGGAGAGCAAGAGCGTGGTGAAGCAGTTCGAGAAGAGCATTCTGCTGCATATCATCGACGACTGCTGGAAAGAGAACCTCCGTGCTCTGGATGAGCTCCGTCATAGCGTACAGAACGCCAGCTACGAGCAGAAAGACCCGCTGGTGATCTTCAAGCTGGAGAGTGCCAAGCTCTTCGACGATATGGTGGATGAGATGAACAACAAGATTGCCAGCATCCTCATGCGCGGCCAGATTCCTGAGATCCAGCAGGATGAGGTGCGTGAGGCTGCTCCTGAACAGCACTCCAGACGTTACAACGAGCAGAAGGCCGATATCCAGGAGGAGCAGATGGTTGACCGCCACCAGCAGGCTGCCGCTCAGCATGATACCCGTGAGACCGCCCAGCAGGTGAACCGCGTCCCCATCCGTAAGGACAAGATGCCCGGACCGAATGATCCCTGTCCCTGCGGAAGCGGTAAGAAATTCAAGAAATGCCACGGTCGTGGAATCGTATAAACCATCAAGACATGAAAATCGAAGTATCTGATCTGAAAAAAACGTTTGGTGAGAAGACTGCCGTTGACATTCAGCAGTTCACCATTCAAAAGGGTGACCTGTTAGGACTTGTAGGAAACAACGGTGCCGGTAAGACCACCTTCTTCCGTCTGATCCTCGATCTGCTGAAAGCTGACGATGGACAGGTGTTGATAACGCTTCCTGCACAAACGTCCGAGACTGGTGAGGTTGACGAAGAGATCACCATCAATCCGGTTAACAGCGAAGAGTGGAAGAAATATACCGGCGCTTATATCGACGAAGGTTTCCTGATCGACTTCCTCACCCCCGAGGAGTATTTCTATTTCGTGGGAAAGGTGAACGGTATGTCGAAAGAGCAGGTGGACGAGCGGTTGAAGGATTTCGAGCATTTCATGGGAGGAGAAGTGTTGGGACAGAAGAAGCTCATCCGTAACCTCTCCGCAGGAAACAAGCAGAAGGTGGGTATCATCTCAACCTTGCTGAACAAGCCGAAGCTCGTGATTCTTGATGAGCCCTTCAACTTCCTCGACCCGTCGAGTCAGAATATCCTGAAGCACAAGTTGAAGGAGTATAACCATGAAACGGGCTCTACCATTCTGATCAGTAGTCATAACCTGGCTCACACTGTGGATGTGTGTCCACGCATTGCCCTGCTGGAGCAAGGTGTCATCATACGCGACCTGCAGAACGAGAACGGCAGTGCTGAGAAGGAACTGGAAGAATACTTCGACCGCGACGACAATTAACCCCTTACACATATCCTTATGAAAAGACTGTTCATGTTGTGCCTTGCGCCATGGCTGTTTCATTTTTCTATTATGGCCCAGACAAAAGATGTTACCATCAGGGTAATTGAGACCAGTGATGTCCACGGGTGTTTCTTCCCGTACGACTTCATCAATAACGCCCCCAAGAAAGGATCGCTGGCCCGCGTTTCCACCTATGTGGATTCCCTCAGGGCCATCTATGGTGAGAACCTCCTGCTCTTTGACGATGGGGACATCTTGCAAGGACAGCCTACCTGTTACTATTGCAACTATGTGAAGCCGGAGATGGAGAATGTGGCGGCCAAAGTGGTGAACTACCTGAAATACGATGCAGAAACCATCGGCAACCACGACATAGAGACAGGACATGCGGTCTATGACAAATGGATTCGTGAAGTGAAATGCCCGATGTTGGGAGCCAACATCATCGACACGGCAACCGGTAAGCCCTATCTCCCACCCTATACCATCTTCGAACGCGAAGGAGTAAGGATAGCGGTCATTGGCATGCTCACACCTGCCATTCCCAATTGGCTCCAAGAGAGTCTGTGGAGCGGTCTGCGCTTCGAAGAGATGACAGCCTGCGCCCGCTACTGGGTAAACCATGTGAAGAAGAACGAGCAGGCAGATGTCATCATCGGTCTGTTCCACTCAGGAAGAGAGGGAGGTATCACAACCGATGAGTACGAAGAGGATGCCTCACTAAGAGTGGCAAAGGAAGTACCGGGGTTCGACCTGATACTCTACGGTCATGACCACACGAAGCACCAAGACATCATCACCAACGACGAGGGAGGCATTGTTGTATGCCTCGACCCGTCGAGCGTAGCTCTGATGGTGAGCGATGCCGAGATCAAGGTTACGATGAAAGATGGACGGGTCTTTGATAAACAGGTGACAGGACAGGTGGTCAGCGTGGCCAACCTCCCCATCGACGAACAGTTCATGGACCATTTCGAGGCAGATATCGATAGTGTCTATAACTACGTCAACCGCAAGATCGGCGTGTTCAAGAAGGCCATCTACACCCGCGACTGCTATTTCGGCAGCAGCGCCTTCTGTGATTTCATCCATAACCTGCAGTTGCAGATTACCGGTGCCGACATCTCTTTCAACGCTCCGCTCACCTTTGATGAAGTGATTGAAGCTGGTGATGTGAAGGTAAGCGACATGTTCAATCTCTATAAGTACGAGAATCAGATCTATGTCATGAACCTCACAGGTGAGGAGGTGCGGAAACATCTGGAGATGAGCTATGACCAGTGGGTGAACACCATGACCTCGCCCGATGACCATATCATGCTGCTCAACGATGATGCCAAGGGCGACCAGCAGCGGTTCGGCTTCAAGAACCTGGCGTTTAACTTCGACAGTGCGGCAGGTATCGACTATGAGGTGGATGTCACCAAGCCCGACGGACAGAAGGTGCGCATCCTTCGCATGAGCAACGGACAGCCTTTCGATGAGCACAAGACCTATAAAGTGGTACTGAACAGCTATCGCGGTAATGGCGGTGGTGAACTGCTTACGAAAGGTGCTGGTATTCCGCACGATGAACTGAACAACCGCATCATCTACAGAAGCGAGCGTGACCAGCGGTACTACCTGACGAAAGAGATTGAGAAGCAAGGGGTATTGGAACCCCAGGCTAACAACAACTGGCGGTTTGTTCCTGAGGAGTGGACAAAGCCGGCCCTGGCTCGCGACCGTCGTTTAATCTTTGGTGAATAATACTACCATGAACAGATATTGGTTTGTTTTCTGTAAGACCGATCTTCTTTTGGAGAAACTTCCTGACGGCACCTATACCATACCCCATGGTGAAGAGCCGCCCGTGGAGGTCAAGCCCTGGAATACCATACATAACATCACCCCTTTCGAGGATGCAGAGGTGAAAACGTTCCGCATCGATGCGCCTGTCACGGATCATCCCAAGTTTGAGATGTGCGGACTGCGCGCCTCGTTCAACAAGATTCCCCGCGACCTGTACCTCAAGGCAGGAAAGTGCCAGGAGATTCTCTACTGGGACATGAACACGCAGTTCTGTGGCGTCTGCGGAGCACCCATGAAGATGCACACGGAGATTTCCAAACGTTGCGAGCACTGCGGGAAAGAGGTATGGCCGCAGTTGGCTACTGCCGTTATCGTACTCATTCATAAAGGGGATGAGGTGCTGTTGGTTCATGCGAAGAACTTCCAGCGCGATTTCTTCGGACTGGTAGCAGGATTCGTGGAAACAGGTGAGACGCTGGAACAGGCTGTGGAACGCGAAACCTTGGAGGAAACGGGTATCCATATCCGTAACATCCGCTATTTCGGCAGTCAGCCATGGCCCTACCCCTGCGGTCTGATGGTGGGTTTCCAGGCAGAATACGACTATGGTGAAATCCATTTGCAGCACTCGGAGCTCTCGGCCGGTGGTTGGTTCAAGAAAGAAAACCTTCCCGACATTCCGGAAAAACTCTCTATTGCACGCATGCTGATAGATAACTGGCTGAACAGCAAAAAATAATCCATGAGATTATTGCATGTCTCATAAATTATTCCTAATTTTGCAGACAAATAGGAAAGACGAATGAAACTCGTTCTCATAACAAAGCCCACATTCTTTGTGGAAGAAGACAAAATCATCGCGTCACTCTTTGAGGAAGGGCTCGATGACCTACACCTGTACAAGCCCGACTCTTCCCCAATGTATGCAGAGCGACTGCTTTCCCTATTGCCTGAAGATTACTACCGCAAGATCACGGTACACGACCATTATTACCTGAAAAGCGAGTACCATCTGGCCGGTATCCATATTGAACATCCTGAAGATCCTGTACCCGAGGGCTACCGCGGGCGTTTTTCACGTACCTGTCTGGAAATCGACCAGCTGAAGGCGGCCAAGAAAAAGGCCGAATATGTTTTCCTGAAGTACATCTTCCACAGTCAGAGTGAAAAGGATGCTGAGGGTTCCTTCACCGAGGAACAGCTCAGGGAAGCTTCACGCAAAGGACTCATCGACCGTCATGTCTATGCATTAGGAGGCATGAACCTCGACAATATCAAGTACGCCAAGGACCTCGGGTTCGGCGGTGTAGTGATCTGTGGTGACCTCTGGAACCGGTTCGATATCCATAACCAGCAGGACTATCGGGAACTGATCAGCCATTTCGAGAAACTGCGCAAAGCGGTAGGATAAGATAATGACACTCTATAATTGATGATTATATATGATTGACACCAATTCTTTTATGGTATTCTCAGGTACTGCCACCAAGTACCTGGCAGAACGTATCTGCCAAAGTCTGGGATGCCCACTGGGCAAACTGATCATGACGAAGTTCTCTGACGGTGAGTTCGCAGTATCGTATGAACAGTCTATCCGGGGACGCGACATCTTCCTCGTACAGAGCACCTTCCCCAACTCCGACAACCTGATGGAGTTGTTGCTGATGATTGATGCCGCCAAACGCGCCTCTGCCAAGAGCATCAATGCCGTCATTCCGTATTTCGGCTGGGCTCGCCAGGATCGTAAGGACAAGCCCCGTGTTAGCATCGGTGCCAAATTGGTGGCCGATCTGCTGAGCGTGGCCGGCGTTGACCGGGTGATTACCATGGACCTCCATGCCGATCAGATTCAGGGATTCTTCGATATCCCTGTCGACCACCTCTATGCTTCAGGTGTGATTTTGCCCTATCTGCAGAGTCTGAAGCTCAAGGACCTGGTGATTGCATCTCCCGACGTAGGCGGTTCCAAGCGTGCCAACACCTATGCCAAATTCCTGGGAGTACCCCTGGTGCTCTGCAATAAGACCCGTGCCCGTGCTAACGTAGTGGCCACGATGCAGATCATCGGTGACGTGAAAGACAAGAATGTGGTCATCATTGATGATATGGTGGATACTGCAGGAACCATTACCAAGGCTGCCGATATCATGATCGAGGCAGGTGCCAAGAGTGTGCGCGCCTGTGCCAGTCACTGCGTGATGAGCGGTCCTGCCAGCGACCGTGTGCAGAACTCTTCACTGGAAGAGATTGTCTTCACCGACTCCATCCCTTACGCACAGCGCTGTCCCAAGGTGAAGCAGCTGTCAGTAGCTGAGATGTTCGCCGATACCATTCGTCGTGTGGTGGAGAACAAGAGCATCAGCGATCAGTATATAGTATAAGGTATAGCTGATGGGGAATCCATGAAGACGGCACTGATCCTCGTTGGGAAAACGGTGAACAAACACCTTCAGGCATGTATTGACGACTATGTGGAACGCCTCGGTCACTACATGCCTTTCGAATTGGTGGGTATTCCTGAACTCAAGAACACCAAGAACCTAAGCGAGGAGCAACAGAAAGAACGGGAAGGTGAGCTAATTCTCAAACAGCTGCAAGCACAGGATTATCTGGTACTGTTGGATGAGCATGGTAAGGAACTGCGCAGTATTGAGTTCGCGACATGGATCCAGAAGAAGCAGCAGACTGTCAGACGACTGGTCTTCGTCATCGGTGGTCCCTACGGTTTCTCCCCTGCCGTCTATCAGCGTTGCAACGAACAGCTCTCGCTCTCCAAGATGACTTTTTCACACCAGATGGTGAGAATGATTTTCGTTGAACAGCTCTATCGTGCCTGCACCATTATCAAAGGAGAGCCCTACCACCACGAATAGTTTTGTGTCAAAAAGCATTCTATTTGTATAATTCTTCCTATTTTTGGAAGACGAGCTAACAAGAAAAGACGTAATATTGTTACCTTTGCAAACAACTTAAGAATCATAGACTGTATTTATGGAAAGAACATGGAGATGGTTTGGCAAGAAAGACAAGATCACCCTTGCCATGCTAAGACAAATCGGAGTTGAAGGTATTGTAACAGCCTTGCATGATGTACCTCTTGGTGAGGTGTGGACCCGCGAGAAGATTCGCGACTTACGTGAGTATATCGAGAGCTACGGCATGCGGTGGAGTGTAGTTGAATCACTGCCCGTAGTGGAAACCATCAAATATGGCGGACCCGACCGCGACCAGCAGATCGAGGTCTATAAGGAGAGTCTGCGCAACCTCTCGGCAGAGGGCATCCACACCATTTGCTATAACTTCATGCCTGTGCTCGACTGGGCCCGCACGGATTTGCTGCATGCCAATCCCAACGGCTCCACGAACCTGTATTTCAACTATGCTGAGTTCGCCTACTTCGACATCTATATCCTGAAGCGTGAAGGTGCTCGTGAGGAATGGGCGAAGTTCCAGTTCCCCGAAAGTGTAGGCAAAGGACGAAATGTCCTGGCTGAAGCTGATGAACTGGCCAAGACCATGACACCCGAGAAAGATCACCAGCTGGTGGAGACGATCATCATCAAGACACAAGGCTTCGTCAGCGGAAACTTCAGTGAGAACGACGATGCTCCCATCCAGAAGTTCCGCGATTTCCTCGACCTGTACAAAGGTATCGACAAGGCGCAGCTCCGTGCCAACATGAAGTATTTCCTGGAGGCCATCATGCCTACTTGCGAGGAATGCGACATGAATATGTGCGTTCATCCCGACGATCCCCCCATTGAGATCCTCGGTCTGCCACGCATTGTCCGCACCGAGGAGGATATCCAGTGGTTCCTCGATGCCATACCCAACAAGCACAACGGTCTTACCTTCTGTGCCGGCTCACTGTCAGCTGGAGCCTATAACAACGTGGTGGAGATGGCTAAGAAGTTTGCTTCGCGCACCCATTTCGTACACCTCCGCTCCTGTCATATCTTCCCCAACGGCGACTTCACCGAAGCATCGCACCTGGGCGGTCGTGCCGACCTCATCGAGCTCGCCCGCATCTTCGAGCAAGAGAACCCGCAGCTCCCCATGCGTGTTGACCATGGTATGACCTTCACCGACGAGCCCGGCGGCATCATGGATGAATCCAGTCATGGCCATAATGCTGGCTACACCCTCTTAGGACGTATGTTCGCCCTCGGACAGGTACAGGGAATCCTTGCTACCGTCGATCGCGAGCTGGGTATCGAATACAAACAACCCGGTTTCTTCGATTAGAAGACTTAGCCATTAACCCTATTAAGCCCATCAACCCCATTAAAATGAAACTTACAGATATATTCTCCGGCAATTACAATGCCGCAGCATGGGAAGCCAAAGGATACCAGCTTCCTCAGTTTGACATCAAGGCAGTGCGCGAAAAGACTGCCAAGGAACCCACATGGGTACACTTCGGTGGCGGAAACATCTTCCGCGCCTTCCCCGCAGCCATCCTTAACGATGCGCTGAACACGGGCAAGTACGACCGTGGTGTGATCGTTGCAGAAACCTTCGACTTCGAGGTTATCGACAAGGCATACACTCCTTACAACAACCTCTCGCTACTGGTTAGTCTGCAGTCAACAGGCACCATCGAGAAGAAGGTCATTGCCTCAGTAACAGAGGCCTTAAAGGCTGATTATCAGTTTAACGACTGGAACCGTCTTGTGGAAATCTTCAAGAACCCCACGTTGCAGATGATCTCCTTTACCATCACGGAGAAAGGCTATACCTTCAACGAGGCCGACCTGGCTCGCGGCATGAAGCCCGTCTTCGCCATGGGTAAAGTAACAGCACTACTGTACGAACGTTTCAACGCCGGATTGCTGCCCCTTACCATCCAGTCGATGGACAACTGTTCGCACAACGGCGATAAGGTGAAAGCCGGTGTCTTTGCCTATGCTGAACGCTGGGTGAACGACGGACTGGTTCCTGCTGCCTTCCTCGACTATCTGAAGGATGAGACGAAGATTACCTTCCCTTGGTCGATGATCGACAAGATTACTCCCCGCCCCCACGAGAAGGTGAAGGAGATGCTGGCCGCCGACGGCTTTGAGGACAATGACTATATCGAGACTGAGAAGCACACCTTCACGGCACCTTTCGTGAATGCTGAGGAAGTGCAGTATCTTGTCATAGAGGACCACTACACCAACGGTCGACCGCCGCTCCATCTGGGCGGTGCGCTATATACCACCCGCGAGACCGTTGACCAGGTGGAGACCATGAAGGTAACCACCTGTCTGAACCCGCTGCACACCGCCATGGCTATCTATGGCTGCATGTTGGGCTACACCCTGATCAGTGCTGAGATGGCCGATGCCGACCTTCGTTCGTTCATTCAGAAAATCGGTTACATAGAGGCCATGCCCGTGGTTACCGATCCTGGTGTACTGAACCCCTACGAGTTCATCGGGGCCGTCATCAACCGTCGTCTGCCCAACCCCTTCATGCCCGATGCTCCTCAGCGAATAGCCTCAGACACCAGTCAGAAGCTGCCCATCCGCTTCGGCGAGACCATCAAGAAATACATCGCACGCGGTCTGGACATGTCGAACCTCGTCCTCATTCCCCTTACCTTGGCTGGCTATGCCCGCTATCTGAAGGGCATCAAGGACGATGGAACACCATTCACGCCTTCTCCCGATCCTCTGCTGGAGGAGTTGCAAGCCATCGTTGCTCCGCTGGAAATCGGAAAGAAAGACCAGGACTACAGTTGTCTGCGCCAGCTCTACAGCAGAAAGGATATCTTCGCTGTCGATCTCTACGAGGCCGGTCTTGGCGAGCAGATCGAAGGAATGGTCAAGGAACTCTATGCCGACTTCGGTGCTGTACGTGCCACCTTACATAAATATGTAACGGCGCGATAGAAACAACTAACTATTTTCTTTCCCGTATGCCCTGTATTTCAAAGGTGTAATCCCCGTGATACGCTTGAAATACTTGCAGAAGAAACTGGTATTGGGGAAACACATCTCGTCGGCTATCTGCGCCGCCGACTTATCTGTGTGCCGTAACTCCAGCTTGATACGCGTAATCAGTGCCCTGTCTATCCATTCCTTGGCAGTGATGCCACTGGTATGACGTACTACCGTACCGAGATAGCGTTCTGTGAGACAAAGACGGTCGGCATAGTACATGATTTGGTGCTGCTCCCTACAGTACTCGTTGACAAGCTGGATGAAACGGTCGAAGATGGTCTGTTCACGTGAGCGAGTGGCTGCCAGACGGTCGGCCTGCTGGTTAAACAGACGGTCGTAGTGATGCATCAGTGCAGCAACGAGTGCCGAGACTGTCGGACGGTGATAGTCTGTCTGATGAACAAGAGTCCAAAGCGTTTCAAGAATATGACGGGCAGTCTGCACATCCTCATTGGAAACTGGCAGTTGGAAATCGCGCACCTGTCCGTTGAAGGCTGATGGGAACTGACCTGCAGCGAAGGGCATCGGGAAATCAGCAAAGAGTGCGATGCCCATCAATTCAAGGTCATCAGAAAAACGAATAGGATTGATGATGGTACCCGGACCGAGGTAAATCAGTGTACCTTTCTGTAAATGACGGTCAACAAGGTTGAAGTTGACGTCACCCTCGCCTCGGATGACAATGCCTAAACGGTAGTCGTTGATGACAAAGGGTGGCACATGCTGTATAATCAGATGTAACACCTGCGGATTCCCATGGAGCATCGCCAGCTCATTACTGAAATAGACGTTATTACTGATCTGATCGAAATTCGTGGTAAGGATATCTCGCATCCGCGACACATCCATCAGCTTGGGTTGTTTGTTCATTTTTCCTCTTTTTGTATGCAAAGATAATGTTTTTTAGGTATATCATCCTCTTTTTAGGTTGAATTCTTACAAAAAGAACATTTCTTACTCATTATGGGTAGCGATAGTTTGCCATTATCCATGTATCTTTGCCCCAGAATTCAACAATGATGATCATGAGAAAACGACTCATCGTATTTACGATACTATTGCCATCGTTGGCATACTCTCAAACCTTGAAAGAGTGCCAGCAGGCAGCCGAGCAGAACTATCCGCTGATACGGCAGTACGAACTGATTGAGAAAACAACAGCGCTGACAGTGACAAACATCCAGAAAGGGTGGTTGCCGCAGATCTCGGCTTCGGCACAAGCCACCTATCAGAGCGATGTGGCTGCATTCCCCGACCAGATGAAAGGACTGTATCAGCAAATGGGACTGGATCTCAAAGGACTGGCAAAAGACCAATATCGCGTGGGTGTTGACATTAACCAGACCATCTATGACGGCGGAGCCATCAGTAGTCAGAAAACCATTGCCCGTGAACAAGGGAAGGTACAGGCGGCACAGAACGAAGTCGGTTTATATCAAGTCCGCAAACGTGTCAACGAGATGTATTTCTCGCTGCTGTTGCTTGACGAGCAACTACGCTTGAACAAAGACCTTCAGGAACTGTTAGTCCATAATGAGAAGAAGCTCTCGTCGATGGTGAAGAACGGTACGGCAGCCGAGAGCGATCTGCTGAATGTGCAGGCAGAGCGATTAAACGCCATCCAGCAAGCCACCAACCTGGAATCGCAGAAGCAGATGCTGGTGAGGATGCTGAGCACGTTCTGTGGCATGGAGGTAAAAGATCCCCAAAAGCCCGGCATACCTGTTCATGCGCCACAGCAGGAAGAGTATGCCGCTGCGTCACAGCAACTCCTGTCTCTTCACCCGGAACTGAAGGCCCTCGATGCCCAACGGGGTCTTCTCGATGCCCAAGAGAAGGCGCTGGATGCAGCTTTAAGACCCAAGCTTGGCGTATTTGCCCAAGGTTTCTATGGTTACCCAGGTTTGAATATGTTCGAGGATATGATGCGCCACGACTGGAGTCTGAACGGTATTGTAGGCGCCCGTCTGACTTGGAACATCGGAGCGCTCTACACAAGGAAGAACGACAAGGCGAAACTTGATGGACAACGGTCGATGGTTGATGTGCAGCGTGAGACCTTCCTCTTCAATAACAACCTGGAACAGATCCAGCAGAATGAGAACATCACACGATATAAGAAGCTGATGACTGATGACGAGAAGATGCTCTCGCTGCGCTCTGCTGTACGCAAGGCAGCCGAGTCGAAACTCTCGCACGGGATTATCGACGTGAACGATCTGATCCGTGAGATCAATCAGGAGAATGCCGCCAAGGTACAGCAGTCTATACATGAGATTGAGATGCTGAAGGAAATCTACGATTTACAATATACTAAAGGAAACAAATGAGAAACAACTATTTATTCATAGCAATTCTTTCCACTGCGTTTATGGCTTGTGGAAACGACAAGAAGGAGTATGATGCCACAGGAACCTTCGAGGCAACAGAGGTGACCGTTTCGGCAAAATCGACGGGTGAGATAAAGATGTTCAACGTCACCGAAGGACAGGTCATCGACAGCGGTACCCTCGTGGGAAAGATCGATGCCTACCAGCTGCAACAGACGAGTGCTCAGCTGGAAGCGCAGAAACGACAGTTAGCCTCATCAAGGAGCGCAACCGACAGTCGTAAGCTCGACCTCGAGAAACAGCTCTCTTCCATCAACCAGCAGATTACCAACGCACAGCGGGAGCGACAGCGTTTCACGGAACTGGTTAACGACGGAGCCGTCCCACGTAAGCAGCTTGACGACATCAACAACCAGATCAAGGTGTTGGAACGACAGCGTGAGGCTACACGCGACCAGATTCGCAGTAACAATGCCAGTCTGACGGAACAGAGCAAGGGCATTGCTGCGCAGATAGAAGGTATCAGTGCCCAGCAACGACAGATTGCAGATCAGATTACTAATACAGAGGTGAAGGCACCTATCAAGGGCACCGTTCTGGAGAAGTATGTGGAGCAGGGCGAGTTCGTCGCCACAGGCAAGCCCCTGTTCAAGATGGCCGACACAGAGAATATGTCTCTTCGTGCATACATCACCTCCACCCAGTTGCAGAACGTCAAACTCGGTCAGAAGGTGAAGGTGTTTGCCGACTACGGAAAAGGTCAGAAGAAAGAATACGAAGGCACCGTTTCATGGATTTCCAGTCGCAGTGAGTTCACCCCCAAGACCATCCTCACAGACGATGAACGGGCAGATCTCGTTTATGCCGTGAAGGTATCCGTGAAAAACGACGGGTATATCAAGATAGGTATGTATGGGGAAGTGAAGTTCTAATTGAGAATTGAGAATTGAGAATTGATAATTAAGGATTAAGAATTGACCATGATGAGTGCCATTGAAGTCAAAGACGTCAGTAAGAGCTACGGCAAGGTACTTGCCCTCGACTCCGTCTCCTTCTCCGTCGAGAAGGGTGAGGTGTTCGGCCTTATCGGTCCTGACGGAGCGGGTAAGACAACAATGTACCGTATTCTCTGTTCACTGCTGCTGCCTGATACAGGTACAGCAACGGTCGATGGCTTCGATGTGGTAAAAGAGATGAAAGAGGTGCGACGACGTGTTGGCTACATGCCCGGACGGTTCTCACTCTATCAAGACCTGACCGTTGAGGAGAACCTGGCGTTCTTCGCAACCCTCTTCGGAACGACGGTAGAGGAAGGTTACGACTCGATCAAAGCCATCTATTCGCAGATTGAACCCTTCAAACATCGCAGGGCAGGAGCACTCTCCGGCGGTATGAAGCAGAAGCTGGCACTGAGTTGCGCACTTGTTCATCAGCCGAGCATACTCTTCCTCGACGAACCCACCACAGGTGTTGATCCTGTCAGTCGTAAGGAACTGTGGGAGATGCTCGTTATGCTGAAAGAGTGCGGCATCACCATTATAGCCTCCACGCCCTATCTTGACGAGGTGCACTGCTGTGAACGTGTGGCGTTCCTCCACCAAGGGAAGATACAGGGAGTAGGTACCCCTGACCACATCCTCACGGAGTTTGCCAGCATCTTCAATCCGCCACCTATTTCCAAGTGCGATTCCTCTGAAGGCGAGCTCACATCTGCCTCCGCCCTCCCCCATCCAGATAACATCATCGAGGTTTCTCACCTGGTCAAGGCCTTCGGCTCTTTCCATGCGGTTGACGACATCAGCTTCTCGGTTAAGAAAGGTGAGATCTTCGGATTCCTCGGCGCGAACGGAGCGGGTAAGACAACAGCGATGCACATGCTGACAGGACTGAACCAGCCGACAAGTGGCTCGGGACGTGTTTGTGGTTATGACATCTGCACTGAGCATGAACAGATCAAGAAGCACATCGGTTACATGAGTCAGAAGTTCTCATTGTATGAGGACTTGACCGTTGCCGAGAACATCCGTCTTTTCGCAGGCATCTATGGGATGCACGACAATGAGATCAAAAGAAAGACCGACGAACTGCTGGAACGCCTGCAGTTCGCCGATCACAAGAACACGTTGGTCAAGAGTCTGCCTCTTGGCTGGAAGCAGAAGCTGGCCTTCTCCGTCAGTATCTTCCACGAACCAGGAGTGGTCTTTCTCGATGAGCCTACGGGAGGCGTCGATCCTGCCACGCGCCGTCAGTTCTGGGAACTTATCTACGATGCCGCCTCTCGTGGCATCACGGTCTTTGTAACCACCCATTACATGGATGAGGCAGAATACTGCGACCGCATCTCGATCATGGTCGATGGGAAGATCAAGGCGATGGGAACACCAGCAGCGTTGAAGCAGGAGTATCATCAGCCCGATATCGACCATGTCTTTACCTATCTTGCCCGACAAGCCACACGAATTGATGCTTAATATGATATGAAACTGTTCTTCTCGTTCATCATCAAGGAAACTCGTCACATCCTGCGCGACAAACGTACGATGCTGATTCTCTTCGGTATGCCGCTGGTGCTGATGCTGCTCTTCGGCTTCGCCATCAGGACGGATGTGAAGAATGTGCGTACCATTGTGGTTATTGCCAACAGCGACCATGCAACACAGCAGACCGTAGAACGACTCTCCCAATCGGAGTATTTCACCATTGTCAAGACCGTAGGCACACCGCAGGAGGCCGAGAACCTTATCCGCCATCAGAAGGCAGACATGGCGGTGGTGTTCGGTGCCGGGTTTGCCAGTAAGAAATCAGGGATACAGTTCATCGTCGATGGTGCCGACCCCAACATGGCACAACAGTGGACAGCCTACGCTCAGAACACGCTCAGCAATCAGGACATTTCCATCAATACCAAGATGCTCTACAACCCGCAGATGAAGTCGGCCTATAACTTCGTGCCCGCCATCATGGGTATGTTGTTGATGCTGATCTGTGCCATGATGACCTCCATCTCCATTGTCCGCGAGAAGGAGCGTGGCACGATGGAGGTGCTACTGGTGTCGCCTACAAAACCGCTGATGATTATCGTGGCCAAAGCCGTGCCCTATCTGGCACTGGCGTTCATCATCATGATCATCATCCTGCTCATGGCACGGTTCGTTCTCGGCGTGCCCCTCATGGGTTCGCTGTTCTGGATCTTCGTCATCTCTATCGTTTACATCCTACTGGCGCTGGCATTGGGTTTGTTGGTCTCCAACGTGGCGCAGACACAACTGGTGGCACTACTCATGTCGGCAATGGTACTCTTGATGCCTATCGTGATGCTGAGTGGGATGATTTTCCCTGTGGAGTCGATGCCCCGCATCCTGCAATGGATATCGGCCATCATTCCCACGCGCTACTACATCTCTGCCATGCGCAAGATGATGATCATGGGTGTCGGCGTTGAACAGGTGCTCTTCGAGCTGACTGTCCTCTCAGCCATGTTTGTTGCGCTGCTGACCCTCGCATTGAAAACGTTTAAAGTAAGACTGGAATAATACCATGCTCAGATACCTCATACAGAAAGAGTTCACGCTGATTCGTCGCAACGCGTTTCTGCCCCGCCTCATCATCGTTTTCCCCATCATGGTGATGTGTGTTCTGCCATGGGTGATGAACATGGAAGTGAAGAACATCGTGGTCGATGTGGTCGACCTTGATCGTTCTACGGTGTCGCAACGACTGGTTCACGACATCGAGCAAAACCAATATTTCATCTTCCATGGACAGAAGTCCACGTATGCCGAGGCCTTGAAAGACATTGAGCATACCCGTGCAGATGTGGTTGTGGTCATACCGCAAGACTATAGTAAGGATATGGTCAATGGAAAGCAGCCACAGGTTCTTATCGCCGCCAATGCTGTGAATGGTACGAAGGGAGCCATCGGCAGTGCGTACTTGAGTCAGATTATGGCGTCCTACACACCTCATTCCACTCCTCTCGCCCCACAAACACTTACGCTTTATAATCCCTATAAGAACTTCAAGCTCTTTATGATTCCGGCACTTTTCGCCATTGTGATGATGCTGATGACTGGTTTCCTGCCTGCCCTCAACATCGTAAGCGAGAAGGAATCGGGCACCATCGAGCAGATGAACGTTACACCGGTATCGAAATGGTCGTTTATCCTTGCTAAGCTCATTCCCTACTGGATCATTGCCCTCTTTGTTATCACCGTCTGTCTGCTGCTCGCATGGCTCGTCTATGGCATCACCTCTTCGGGTCCGCTATGGCTCATCTATTTGTTGTCGATGCTCCTCGCCCTGTTCTTCTCTTCGTTAGGACTGATCATCTCCAACTACTCCGACACCATGCAGCAGGCGGTCTTCGTGATGTGGTTCTTTGTAGTCATCATGCTCCTCCTATCAGGTCTCTTCACTCCCACACGTTCCATGCCCTCATGGTCGTACCTCACAACCTACATCAATCCTGTCAGTTACTTCGTGGAAGCGGTGCGTACCATTTTCATTCGTGGCGGCAATTTCCAAAGTGTCTGGCGTCAGGTGGTAGCACTCTCCACCATCGCCACCTTCATGGGTGGATGGGCCATCCTCAGTTATAAGAAGAATCATTAGGGAACCGTCCCTAACCTTTATTCCCACCATGGGAACAAATTGTTATATGGCAGGAAACTCTCACTACTCAACATGGAAACGCCAATTTCAGTAAAAGTCTAACGATGTGAACTTTTTCGATAAGCCAAATGAGCCATTCAAGTTTACTTGAAAATGGCCATGACGAGGTAAAATATACCAATGTGAACTTTTGTGAACTTTTTTCCTGCGAATTATTTGGAACTTTTGTTGTTAGTATCTATATTTGCATCGGATTGGTGAGGTTCATTTCTAAAGCGTTCCTCCGATTCACGAATATCTTTTAGAACAATCAAAACCAAATACGAATGAGAACAATGAGAGTGTTATTGGAATTGCTGGCACTGATGCTGTTCGGTGTTACAAATGTGACCGCACAGGAGAATGACGAGAAAAAGGTGAACGACCTATGGTTTGTAGATGGCAATGCCTTCTTGGGCACTAAACACAACCAGCTTGAACCTCATGCTTTCGCTATAGACGCAGGCTTCAATATCGCTAGCTGGCTACAGGCATATGGTCGAATAGAACGCGAATACACCAAGTTCAAGCACGACGGTATGAAAGAATGGATGGAAGGCATCAACCTTGGCGGTGGTGTTGGACTCGTTTTTTCCGAAGAAGAAGACTTCCGCTGTGCTATTCGCCTTGCTGTGGTGAACAGCCTTAACAAGGCCGACTGGCAGCACACCGTCTATCAAGTGTCACTTGCCTCATGGGATCTGCTACGCCGAAGGGATACAGCACCCTTTGTAGAGCTTGGCTACCGTTACAACAAGTCGCATTCCAGAGGTATTAGCGACTGTAGCTCGATGTTCTTCGCATTGGGACTGATATTCTAGTAAAATGAAACGAATTGCTTTCTTTGCTTTGACCCTTTGTATCCTTGTTTCTTGCGGAACAAGGAGGGAGTATAAAGATGCCCTGCTACGGGCTGAGTCTGTCATGGACGAACATCCTGATTCCGCCCTGCTAATCCTTGACAGTCTCGGACAGCATGAGGCTGAGTTCAGACGTCATTTCCGCATGCAGTACCAGTTACACCGCATGAATGCGGAGAACAAGACCAGCGATAAGTTCACTTCCGATTCCCTTTGCCAGGTGCTTGTTAGCTACTTCGACCGCCACGGTACCGTTAACGAGCGCGTACTCGCCCACTACCTCCTGGGGCGTGCCTACACTGACATGGGTGACGCCCCGCAGGCCATCAGCAGTTATCAGGATGCCATCAGTGCGGCTGATACTACTGTTGCCGATTTCAATTTCTTCACCATGCTCTGTGTCTATGCCCAAATGGCAGACGTATTTCATTATCAACTTCTTTTGTCGAACGAAATAGAGTCACGGAAGAAAGCGACCTACTATGCCTACCGTGCCAACCGACCTAAGTTGGGCATTTATAATCAAGCCTTATCCGCTGGTGCCTATATCTTGTTGAACAAGAATGACAGTGCTGAGATTATCCTAAAGTCTGCAATCGGGCAATTTCAAAAGAGTGGAGATACGCAACAAGCATTGCGGTATTCAAAAACACTAATGTACCTTTATACCGAACCTCCTCAACGTTTGGCTGAGGCCAAGGCATTAATGGATCAGTTTGAATCAGAATCTGAGTTGTTTGACGAACACCACGAACTCCCACCCTCACAACATCAATACTATTATTATAAAGGCAATTATTATAAGGGCATCAACAATCTCGACTCGGCAGAATTCTTTTATCGTAAAATATATCACCCAAGGATGCCCTATATTGCTCAAGATCCCATGTACAGAGGGCTACTGAGTGTATTTACCAAGCGTCATCAGGCAGATTCCATTGCCAAATATGCACGTTTGTATTGCATGGCCAACGACTCCTCCATCGCCCTCAAAGATCGAGACATGGTGGCCCAGATGGCCGCAACCTACAATTACAGCCGTCTGCAAAAGGAGGCACATAGGAATGAGGTAAAGGCATACAAGATACAGTTTGGCTTCATTATCATGGCTATTATTGCTGTTCTGTCTTTCGTGACAGCTTTCCTTATCTGGAAGTATTTCCGCAGGAGATATCAGCAGGAGATCATGCGTCTAAAGACGGACTATGCCAACGCTTCATTCGAATATGAGGAGAATTTGTATGAGTTGCAGCTGCTGGAAGCCGTCCAGCATGAAAACGAGAGTGAAAGGAAAAGGCTTTTGGATGAAAACGTGGTGTTGCAGGAACGAATTGAAGAGCTGCAGCGGAAAGAGCCCATCTCTAAGTATCTGGCCGTTTCTGCCACGCTTGCCGAAGAACGTATCGTCAAACGATTCCATGAAATAGCCAGTCGGCCATTATTGAAGGCAACGGAAGAGGACTGGAAGGAACTGGCTGATACGTTTGCCCGCAGCTATCCAGTCCTGTTCCGCGACCTGTGTCAGCATTGCAACACCCCACAGTGTATCCGTGTATGCATCCTGACCGTCTTAGGGTTCGGTAACAACGAACAGGCAAATGTGCTGGAAACCACGAAGCAACGAATATCCAACATCAGGTCCTCCCTCAACAACGCCCTCTTCAATGAACCATCCTCCCGCACACTCAGCAGGAACTTGTCAGTACGGTACAATGTATATGGTTTAAAGGTTCATGACTAGTTCACAAAGGGTCAATGTGTACTTTAGTGTTTTTTCTTGCTTGTTTACAAAACACCGATGGAATCGGTGCTTTACGTCATTGTTTAACAATTGACAACACTTCAATGTGTACTCTGATGTACTTTTAGGTTTCAAAACATTTGCAGAAAAGATTAGATTGTTATAGTTTTGCAGCAATAACAAAAAAGTAAAACTATGACAAAGAAAAGACTATTAACTGTTTTATTGATGGTGATGGTAATGATGCCATTCACCTGTATGAGTGTTTATGCCATTCCTGATGGTGTAGATTTACAGTATATTGATCCAGAATATGGTGATACTGGTCAGACTAAATCCCCTATCACTATTCCCGAGATCGGCCTTGAAGGCTACACCTTGTTCTTTATTACTCCTTGCGACGGTTGCACTTTGCGTTTATTGGATGAAAATGACAATGTTGTTTATTCCACTGTTATTGCCACAGGCACAACCAGCTTGGTTTTACCCTCATCCCTTTCAGGTGAATACGAGATTCAGATTATTCAAGGTAACATCTGTTTCTATGGGTTCATCTATCTGTAAACAATTAGGCCAAATGAAAGGAGACTAGTAAATAATTATTGACGTTATATGAAACGGATTATTTCTTTATTGATATTCATTGCAACATTTAATTGTTATGCTCAAAATGTGGACTCCACCTTTACCGTGACTTTTGTTGAATCCGCTCGCGCAAACATGCCTACCGCATTGAATCCGAATGCTCAAAGTACAGGAACACCAGTTGACTCACTCAAATCTAGGCAAGGGAAATTCATCGCACTGATATATGATGACTATTACCTTACAGAAGGTATCATACGCTGTGTGTATGAGGCAATGTGCCTATGGGAAGAATACATCAGCATAACAAATCCTATTGTGTTTGATCTCCTATTTGATGATGACATGGATGATCAGGATGAAATGGAAACAGTTGTGTTATATAACCAAGATAGGATAAACAGGACCTGCATACCACACAGTTTAATGAGCCAGATACCTTTGGCAGGGAATCTGTTTGCTGGCACTATTACTGTAAATGCAAACATCGACTGGGATTCCTCTTGGGGATACGATAGTCCGTATGGTTTTGACAAGTTTACAACGGCCATGCTGCGCCATATTGCCCATCTGTTAGGATTCGGCTCCTCATTAGGCTACCGTGGAAACAATCTCACATTTACAGGAAGGTTCCCTTCCTCTTTTGACATGATGATTGTCGATGAAGATGAGAACGCTCTTGCGCTTAATACCAATCTGGGCAACTTCCTGTCGAACGACATATATCTTAAAGTAGGAAGTCACAAGTATCCTCTCTTCAGCTCCCAGCAAGGATATGTTACATATAGAACTGCAAACTATTTCTCTTCAGGCGAGGAAACCATTATGGAATATCCATATATAAATGTAGGAAACCTGTTGAATATTGATTCAAAAGTCATAGAAGTCTTGGGTGCAATCGGATGGACGATAATCGATGACAGGACACGTATAGTAAACGGGGCAAACTTGGACACAGACGGATACGGCAGTTATTATCCAAACCATACCTTTGGAATACTTCCTGAAGGAGCAACTGTAAACAGTTGGGTGTTACAGCTTTATAACAACAGCACGCACCAGTATCAAGACGTAGAAGCAGGCTACGGACAAACATTCAGCCCTGTAAACTATAGTGCTTCCAGTTCTTATGTGGATGAGTTCAACTGTGTCCAGGCAAGGATTAGATGTACCCTTACTGACAATGAGGGTACCAGTACGCACTCCCTTCCATTGTTCCTTGATCTTGCCCCCTGGCTCTATTCATACGAAATTAGTAATGTGACATACAATTCAACGAACAACACTTATGAGATGGATTTCATCATAAGTCAGTACGGCTCCACCTTGATACGATTATATGTTAGCAACGACTTCATGATGTCGCAAAGCTACTTAATGCCTGTCAGCACCCCGTCGTATATCCATGTGACAGGAATCCCTCTGGTTGGAGATACCTATTTGGACTTAACGATGGAGAACTCATACGGAACAGCTTTCAGGTATATACCTATAGATTTGCAAGGGAGTACAATACAACAAGGTTTACCGACAACGGTCGAAAGCGAGGGAAGAGCGACAATCCGTCATGGTTCATCTCGTTGCAACGGCTATCCTATTATCAAAAAGGGTAAAGACAATAATAGATATCATGAAAAGATTATTCTGCGTGACTTTCATTAGCCTAGTATGCGTGGCTTTCATTCACGCAACCGGTGATATACGTTTCATTATGCAGGTGAACGGATCCCCGTCTAGCTGTAATGTTGTCCTGCGTGACGGGGATCAGTTCTCCATCTATCCAGTCTCCGCAGATGATACATCCTCTCCTTTGCAAGAATGCACCTTCTCACTGACTATATACCTCATTGACAGCGATGGCAACGAAAAATGGTGGAAAAGGACGGAAGCCAGCAAGGCATTGTCTGCCACTATAGTTCCAGAACTGTTTGAGGGAGTTGACCTTTCCCGTTCTTCACTGATACACGACCCAGACGGTCTTGCATATAATGAGATGTTGGTAAAATGCGAAATCATTCGCGACGGAAAGCTCGTCCAGGCACAGGATATGCCTGTCAGGCTTGAACTGATACCCAAGAAGCCATTGATACAGGAAGTTGTCATAGACTCCATTCACACAGAACTAATACCCTATTCAATTGAGGGGGAGAAACCCTACTGGGTTACTGTCAGGGCTCTAGCGGAAAGGTGTGGCAATCATGCGGTACTTTTCTCCCAGGATAGTGTCTGTTACGGATACAGCCGCTGGCTGTTAGATGTCACAGACGGTTTGATAGACACTCAAGTTGAATTGTTCGACACGGAATCATTCTACATATCCGCGACTAACGGCTACGGGCAGATGAACTCCGACACGCTGAACATGAAGGACTGCCTGACTGGAATGGACATACCTTTCTCCTTTGACGAGAGGATTAGGATTGAGGGAGGTAGGATAGTCACATCAGACGGTTCCGCTCCTGACTTTGTGCAGGTACTGAATGCCAAAGGGGCAGTTGTCTATCAAGGAAGAAAGAACTCCTCAATTCCGCAAATCCCAGGAAAAGGAGTTTATCTCCTTCAGGTAAAACTTCATAACAAAAAGAGTCAAACACTAAAATACGTAGTAAGATGAAAAGAACGACATTAATTATGCTTATGGCCATGTACATGCTCATGGTAAATTCACAGAACTCAGTTTCATACATATATGAAACCGGTACGAGCAATCCTGTATTGTTCTCACAGCCTCAGACAAGGAGAATCTACGGAGGCTCCATAATAAATGTTTCCTTCGAAGGAAGCAATGTGTTGAGAAAACAAAGCTCCAAAATGCAGTGGCCAAGGCTTGTCACTTGTGGGAAGAGCAGATGCCGACATGCTACCCACTGAAGATTGCTGTCCGAATGGGGACTATAGCCAGCAGTACTGCCCTTGCACGGGTGGAAACCATTGATGGGAATGACAGCTCTTACAGTTATGGCAAACTCTATCTCAAAAAGTGGTATATGTACCCTCTTTCGGAGATTCCAGACTGCAACTATACCTTTGACTATTTCAGGGACAGTCCAGATGTCATTATCACATTCACCAACAGGAATGTGTTTGACTACAGTATATCTGGAAACACGAGCAGCGGTAAGTACGATTTCGTAACTGTCGCTCTACAGGCTTTCTACAAAGCTGTTTCTTTATCATCAACAGACTATTTATTTCAGTCGAGAAGCATTGGAGATTCAGTGGAGGAGAGACAAGGGGTAAACAGGGACATAACGGATCCCGAAGACATCGTAATTCAGTCACAGCTGGACAAAAACACTGTGGTGAGATATCTCGGTAGCGGTATGTACGACAGACTTGAACCAAAGTGGTTCATAAGCTTCATTGCTGTCGGTTCTTCTGGAAGTGTCATAAGCGACACCACATCTTGCACATATCCCGTCATATCCTATCAGGGGAGGAATAATTTGCTATCTGCTACTTCTGACATGGCGGGAAACAGAGTTGAAAACGGAATTGCACAATATCTGGCACAGTTTAAGGAAACTTATGGCGGGTTTGGTAACTTTGTGATGCTGAATGACGGTACATGGAGAAAATTCACGAGCTACAGCAGCATTATCGAGAACGACAGCGTAATAAATGCAAGGCAAGTTGACGGACACTTGATAATAAAGACTGTGACACAGAGCGGAATGAACAGTATTGTGAGGTATTCGCTGTATGAATACCTGCCCCAGAAGTCAACTCCCGTATTCATTTCTGCCACACCATACGATCTGTATGGGTTGAATACAACTCTCCACAATAGAATTATGAGAGACAACGATGAATACATGGAGGTTGAAATAGGGTTCACCAACATTGAGGGATGTTCGAACATTCTGGTTGAGCAGCTTGACGATGATTACCCCTATCCAACGTATTATTACGTATCGCCAGAGGACGGTGTTTTCACTGCCATCATGAACAGGGATTATTCCTCAACCTTTACGCTTCATTACATAAATTCAAACGGCTCTACAATTGGGAATCCCTTGGTTGTGGATTTGTCTGACTATGATGCGGGCGAATTGGTTATGTCAGTAACATTGAGGAGGAACTTTATCGAATATGACATAAATGATAAAGATTCAGCCAAAGATATAACGTGCACTATTAAAAATGTGTTGTATCCCGAAGCTGTAAAAACAATAGGTTCTTGTCAAACGAGTGGAAGCATAGATATTTCAGATCTGCAAAAGGGTTTTTATGTCGTTGTCTTCAGTAATGGGAAGAAGTCATATTCCACAAAAATTATCAAATAGTATGCTCATGAACATTCATACGACCTCATCGGTCGCAGAGTGCAGGGTACGCCAAAGAGGGGAGTGTATATACAAAACGGGAAGGTCGTGATTAAGTGAGGGAAATGGAAGCTTGCTTACATTTCTGAGCATGAACGAGCTCGAGCAAAGCTCAAGGTCGTGATTAAGTGAGAGCAGAGTCGAGTTTGCTCGTACTCTGCCGAGCGTTTGGAGCAGCGAGTGCCACCATGCTTGCATGATTGGCCGAGTCGTGACAAACAAAGACAAAGTCAACGTGAACGAGCTCGAACGTAGTTCAAGATGGTAATAAGTATACAACAATGACAATTCAAGTTATATGAAACATTTGTATATAATCGGTAATGGGTTTGATCTTCATCATAGATACAATAGTAATCCACAATTCTCCGCCAAATCAATGTAATTGCATGATTACCAGAAGATTCGTGGCGGAGAAATTTTGTGGGCTTATGTATCGGAAAGGGTGTAACCACCAATAGTTTGGGGAGCATGATGACACACCTTATAATAAAATTGCTCCGCTATCAACCTGCTGATCATAAGTCAATTAGGCGTAATAGCGGAGTATTCTTTATTTCCCATCCGTAGCGATAATAAGGCTTATAACGCTCTTCAACTAGGCTAGTTACTCATAGAAACCAGGCTGGTTGGAGGCACTAACTAGGCTGATTAGGGAGCGTTATAAGGCTGATAACTGGGTGTTATAAGGCTGATAGGGAGCTTCAACTAAGCTTGTAGGAGTTTTTATCTTTTTATGAACATTCGCAAAAAATAGGGCAACATCTAACCCAAAATGCTTGAAACGCCCTGCTGCAAGGGGTTTCTCGAGGGTTAGATGTTGTTCAAACATCTAACCAACATCTAACCAACATATCCCGTAGATATCCCGTTGTTTGTGTTTTTCAAGTGGAACTTGGGTTAGATGTGGGTTAGATGTTAGGTACATGTTGCTTAAACATCTAACCTGTGTCAAACCCTTTGTGGTAGGGCGTTTCAGGCATGTTAGGTTAGATGTTGGGGTATTTTAGAAACAAATGTGCGTCATGTGACCCATTGAACCACTAATAACAATGCATATTTATACAGTACAAAAACAGGGCATTTAGAGAGTATGGCATTTGGAGGGAGTAAATGCCTTGATCACTCCCAGCGTTTGACGTTTTCTCTCCCAGCGTTTAAGGCACCAGGTATTTATATGCATAAGAGTGTATAATTATTAAATAACCGCGCCTTTGCCAGAAACTCGCCCTAAAGAGTTGATGGAAAGATTTGGCTGTTAAGATTTATTGTTGTATCTTTGCAATCAAAATGAATCATTAAATAACATCATCTTATGAAAAAGCTATTATTATCTTTTGCAGTTATGGCATTATTTACAGCATGCAATGCACAGAAAACCCAGGTGCTCTACTATTCTGAGACCGGAACAACCAAAACAGTAGCACTGGAGTTGCAGAAGCAACTGGGTGCAGACATCGAGAGTATTGAGGCAGTGGAGCCCTATTCAGGTGACTTCCAGAAAACCATGCAGCGCGGACAGCGGGAGATGCAGAGCGGTGAGACACCTGCTCTGAAACCGCTGAAGAAGAAGATTGCCGACTACGACGTGATCTTCCTGGGCTACCCCATCTGGTTCGGCACTTATGCCATGCCTATAGCTACGCTGGTGAAAGAGAATGACTTCGCCGGCAAGACCATCGTACCATTCTGTTCGTTCGGCAGCGGCGGATTGAACACTTCAACCGAGGCACTGAAGAAAGCTCTGCCCAAGGCAAAGGTGGTGGAAGGCTATGGCGTTCGCACAGCAAGAGTGGCTGCCGTGGCTAAGGAAGTGGATCGTTTCCTGAAGGAGAACGGCTACAAGGAGGGTACTGTGGAGAAGCTGCCCGACTACTCAGAGCAGGTTCCCGTAACCGATGAGGACAAGGCCATCTTCGATGCTGCCTGCTCCAGCTACCAGTTCCCGCTGGGCACACCTTCTACCGTTGGAAAGCGTGAAACGGCTGACAGCAAAGACTATAAGTTCATTGTGAAGGGACGTGGCATGGACGGATCGGAATCCATCTCAACCATCTACGTTACCGTGGGTAAGGAAGCAAGTGCCAAGCCGGAATTCACACAGGTAGTACGCTAAAAAAAGAATGAACAATGAAGAAACTCGTTATCCTCACCGCACTGCTTTTCGTTGGTACGATAACCAGGGCACAAGACAAGCTCTATGCTGATGAGTTCCCTCTTGGCGACGTAACCTTGTTAGACGGTCCGCTGAAAAAGGCACGCGACTTGAATATCAAGACCTTGTTGCAGTACGACTGTGACCGATTGTTAGCTCCTTATCGTAAGGAGGCCGGACTCACCCCCAAGGCCAAGGCCTATCCCAACTGGGACGGACTGGACGGTCATGTGGGCGGTCATTACCTCACGGCTATGGCCATGAATGCAGCTACAGGCAACGAGGAGTGCCGTAAGCGCATGCTATATATGATCAGTGAGCTACAGGAATGTGCCGATGCGAACGTGAAGAACCATCCCGACTGGGGTAAGGGCTATGTAGGCGGTATGCCGAACAGTGAGCGTATCTGGTCAACCTTCAAGAAAGGGGAATTCAGGACTTACTTCGGTTCGTGGGCTCCTTTCTATAATATTCATAAGATGTATGCCGGACTGCGCGATGCGTGGCTCTACTGCGGTAACGAACAGGCAAAGACCCTCTTTCTGGGTTTCTGCGACTGGGCCATCGACCTGACCGCAGGACTCTCTGACGCCCAGATGGAGAACATGCTGGGCAACGAGCATGGTGGTATGAACGAAGTATTGGTCGATGCCTACGCCATTACCAAGGACAAGAAATACCTTGACGTGGCCAAGCGGTTCTCGCACCGCCGACTGCTCACGCCCATGTCGCAGCGTCAGGATAACCTGGACAACATGCACGCCAATACGCAGGTGCCCAAGGTGGTGGGGTTCGAGCGCATCAGTGAGCTGAGTGGTGACGAGACCTACCACCAAGCTGCCGATTTCTTCTGGGACATCGTTACTGGCGAGCGCTCATTAGCCTTCGGCGGTAACTCACGCCGCGAGCACTTCCCCAGCAAGGAAGCCTGCACCGACTTCATCAACGATATCGACGGTCCGGAGACCTGTAACACCAATAACATGCTGAAGCTGACGGAAGACCTGCACCGCCGCAATCCCGAGGCACGCTATGCCGACTACTACGAGCTGGCTACCTTCAACCACATTCTCTCGTCGCAGCATCCTGAGCATGGTGGCTATGTGTATTTCACCCCAGCCCGTCCTCGTCATTACCGTAACTACTCGGCTCCCAACGAAGCCATGTGGTGCTGCGTGGGAACAGGTATGGAGAACCACAGTAAATACGGACAGTTTATCTATACCCATGTGGATGATGCCCTCTATGTGAACCTCTTCGTGGCATCTGAGCTGAACTGGAAAGAGAAGGGGTTGACACTGCGTCAGGAGACAGGATTCCCCTATGCAGAAACAAGCAGAATCACCATCGTACAAGGAAAGGGGAAGTTCCCGCTGCTGGTGCGCTATCCAGGATGGGTGAAGCCCGGACAGTTCTCAGTGAAGGTCAACGGACAGACGGTCAAGATCATCAGCGGTCCGTCATCGTATGTCACCATCGACCGCCAGTGGAAGAAGGGCGACGTCGTTGACATCACCTTCCCCATGCACAACAGCATCAAATACCTGCCCAACGTACCGCAGTACATCGCCTTGATGCACGGTCCTATCTTGCTTGGAATGAAGACGGGCACAGAGGACCTGGCCCACCTGATTGCTGACGACAGTAGGTTCGGTCAGTATGCAAGTGGTAAGAAGCTGCCTATCAACGAGGCACCGATCCTCATCAACGATAATATCAACGACATCGCCAATCAGCTGACTGCCGTTGCCGGTAAGCCGCTGCATTTCACGCTGAGCACGAAGATGGAGAATGGTATCCGCAACGAACTGATGCCCTTCTTCGAGATTCATGACAGTCGTTACATGATGTACTGGCTGGCCCTTTCTGAGGATAGCTACAAGGCTTATCTTGACGGACTGGCCAAGGAGGAACAGGAACGTCAGGCGCTGGAGGCAAGGACGGTGGATAAGGTGCAGCCCGGCGAGCAGCAGCCCGAGACCGACCATAAGATGGAGACCGACCGCTCACAGACGGGTAACTCCAACGATGTCTTCTTCCGTGATGCCAGCGACGGTCATTTCTTCAGTTACCTGATGCAGACCGGTGGACAGACCGAGCTCTCCCTGCGACTCAAATACTGGGGCGTAGGCGAATGGAAGACCCACGAGTTCGACATCTTTGTAGATGATGTGTTGGTGAAAGAAGTGAACAATACGGGTAAGTACCGTATCTCTGAGTTCAAATACGAAACCTACCCCATCCCTGCCGAACTACTCAAGGGGAAGCAGCAAGTACGTGTAAAGTTTGTGGCTAAACCGCGTAAGCAGATCGGAGAGATCTATGAGGTACGACTGGTAAAGAATCAGTAAGTCCTTTAAGGAAGCAAGAGGCATAAAAGGAAGCAAGAAGCAAGAGGCAAGAAGCAAGAGAATAGCACTATTATATAGGTGTTGGAAAAAGTCACCTGTATCTTATTACTAATCTCTTGCTTCTTGCCTCTTGCTTCTTGCTTCCTTTTATGCCTCTTGCTTCTTGCCTCTATTTAATCGTTCCTGCTACAATCTCAGCGATGCGACGTACTCCCTTCTCGTCGGGATGAATACCATCGTCGAGCATCTTGTCACCATCGTTAGCATACAGGGTATGAAGGTCGATTACCTCCAGACCGTATTTTGCGGCCACCTCCTGCTGGATAGGAATGATCTCGTTCTTGATCACCTCGTCGCTGATATCCCAAGTTGACTTGAAAGCTGGGATCGGTGTGCAGAGGATGATGCGCGGCTTAGCAGGCTGAGCCACCTTCGATTTCTTTCCCTTTTTCTTTGCCGGTTTCAGTAAGTCGGGACGGAGGGTAGTAATCATCTGCTCCAGATCGCCCTTGAACGTATCACCATACTTCCAGTTATAGGGCTTCGAGTCATTCGTTCCTAATTTGATGACCACGATATCGGGCTGGAAAGCCAAGGCATCCTTCCACGCTGTCTCGTTCATATAGGGATAGTCGCCTTTGTTCATCATGGTACGAGCACTCACACCAAAGTTCTTCACCCAGTAGTCCTTACCCAGCATGCGCTGCAACTGAGCAGGGTAACCACGCTGAGGAGCCAGATCGATTCCATGACCATCGGTGATGCTGTTACCGATGCAAGCCACGCGGATAGCATCGGTCTTGGGAACCTGACGTGCTTTCAACCACTTGCCCAATGTAGAAAGCATCTCATCGCGATAAGAGAACCAAGGACCGAAGCCATAGCCATGACCGCCTGAAGGATAGATCATCAAGGCACACTCATTACCTGCATTGCGCATGGCCCTGTAGTATTCAACACCATTGGTTACTGGCGGAACCAGATTATCGTCGCTCGACATGATGATGATGGCAGGTGGCGTGAGGTGGCGCTGTACGGCATTCATCGTAGAGTATTTACGTACCATCTCAGGATTCTTCTGGTCCTCACCAAGGAAGTTACGGCACGACCACATGTGCGAAACCTTCTCGTCCATGGAGATCACGGGATAGAACAAAATGGTGAAATCCGGTCTTACCTCATAAGGGGAAAGCGTGGAGATCACAGATGCCAGGTGTCCACCTGCCGAGAAGCCCATGATACCCACATCATGCGGATTGATGCCCCAGACAGCCGCTGAGTCGCGTACGATACGAATACCTTTCTCTACATCACCCACAGGTTTGGTGCGGTCGCCTTCGGGCATCCGGTAGTTCACCACGAAATAGGCGATGCCCTGCTGGTTCAGCCATCCCGATGCCTGTGTGCCTTCGTGGGTGTTGGAGAGTACTGAGTAGCCACCGCCCGGCACACCCACGATAGCCTTGCCGGAAGATTGCTCCGGAAGGAAACAAACCATTTGCGCCTTTCCGTCTTCGGTCAGGTCGATCGTAAATTGTCTCGCTGTCTGCGCCTGTACTGACATTGAGAGCAGTAACAGACTGAATACCAATAGTTTTTTCATATCCTAATAGTTGAATAGTTGTGATTATGCGACAAAAGTATAAAAAAAAAGAGAAAGAAATCAACAAATGATTATTTTTTTTTGCTTTTGATTAAACCATTTTACTTGTTCTTCGTCTAAAGGATGTCTTGCATCCTTCAATCTTCACAAAAGGGTTGGAGATTAATAGAGACATCTAACTTTTTTATTATACTTAATTATTAACAACAATGAAAAAATCTATGAAGAAAGCATGTATGATGCTTGCCCTGCTTGCAGTACCTTTCGCTTTGCAGGCACAAACAAAGTTCCACGATGTTGAACTGAATGAGGCTACTGGTCCTGTAAAGTCTATTACTCAGGCAGGTATGATGGGCCGCGGTGAGCAGGTTGTAAAATTCTCTCAGGACGGTAAGATGGAAGCTGAGGGTATGAGTGGTCTGGTTTACGACGACAACGGTTACCTGCAGAAGGCAGAGAGATCAGTTGAGACTCCTCAGGGCAACATGAAGATCGTTACCACCTACAAGTGGGAGAACGGTAAGGTAAAGAGCCAGTCAATGGACTTCGGTCAGGGTGCTATGACTCAGGTTTACAAGTACAACGAGAAGGGTGTTCCCGCATCTATGACAATGGATATGATGGGACAGGAGATGGAAACTCCTTACACCGACTACAAGTTCGACGATCATGGTAACTGGATCAGTCGCAAGACTTCCATGATGGGTCAGGACATGGAGCAGTCTCGTAAGATCGAATACTATCAGTAATCAAAACGGTACCCTTAACTGGGTTATCTTTCATACAAAGAGAACGGGGAGCATTTTTCGCTCCCCGTTTTATTTTGCAGTGATTCATTCTTTTCACTAAGGCTTAACCACCACCTCTGTACCATCGTAACTAACCGTCTTTGTGGTTCCGTCTGGCAGTACAAGGGTGAACTGACGCTTCTGCAGCATTCCAGGGTATGAGCCCTGGCGAGCACCGATGGTAAGTGCGCGGGTGCGGTCGTTCCACTGGAAGGTGATCGTACTGTACACACCTTTCTCGTAGTTATAGCTGTCGCCCTCATCCTCGTAGAGCGTGAACTGTCCGTCGGCTCCAGGATAGACACGGATCTCCAGGTCATCCCACGTTTTCTCTCCAACATACTGCATCACAGGACCCAGAGGTACGATACTGCCAGCACGTACGAACATAGGTACATCCTGCAGGGATGTCGTCAGTTTCACCATCTGGCCGCCCTTATAGCGCTTACCCGTGGAGAAGTCATACCAGTCAGTTCCCTTCGGCAAATACTTCGTAGCCGTCTTCATCGCCGTGAAATCAACTGTCAACTGTGAATTGTCAACGGCCGACTGTCTATCCCATCCGGTCATGGCATTGGTACGGATAATCTTCTCCTCCGTATATTGCGGATCAAGAATCGGACAGGCCAGGATGCTACGACCAAACATAAACTCATCGGTCATATCCCACACCTTCTTGTCGGCAGCGAAGTCGCTGAACAGCGGGCGCAGGTAGCTCTCGTTATTACTGGTAACCTGCCAGGCCGTACTATATAAATAAGGTATAAGACGGTAGCGCAGACGGATCATCTTCTCGATGGCGTCATAAACAGGCTCGCCCTTCTTACCGAACTGCCAGATCTCACGGGGTGCGTCGGCACCATGACTGCGGAACACCGGACAGAACAGTCCGTATTGCATCCAGCGTACGTAGAGCTCCTGGAACTGCGGGTTGCGGGGCGCAGAGGCGGGTCCTCTGGTGTTATAGGAACTGCAGAAGAAACCGCCGATGTCGGTGTTGAAGTTGGGATTACCAGTGAGCGAGAAGCTCAGACCTGCCGGCACCTGCTTGCGCAGCATATCCCACGATGAGTTCACATCACCGCTCCACATGTTCGAGCCATAATGCTGCTGTCCGGCAAAGGCAGAGCGGGTCATGATGAAGACACGTTTAGCCACCCCCTGCCCCTCCATAGGGAGGGGAGCTTGGCGCTGGGCTTCATAAACGCCTCTGACCGTCTCTAACGGGAAGGCGTTGCGCAAGGAACGCCAGGTGCCACCTGTCACAGGATGCTCGTAGTCCGACTCGCGAGGATTGAAGAAGTCGGGATCGGTGGAATCCATCCACCACGCATCCGTACCGTAGTCGTATAGTTTCTTCAGGTATTTCCAGTAGATATCACGGGCCTCCTGACTGAAGGCATCATATACCTTCACGCCCGAGGGGTATTCCCTCATAGGCGGCCATACATGCGAGATACCACTCTGCGGCCACGTCTCGAAAGGCATGAGCAGACCCTTCTCGTTGAGCTCACGGAACTGACGGGTCTGCGGACCGAAACTTGCCCATATCGAGATCATGAAGTGCGCATGTTTCTGGTGTACGTTCTTGATGAGCTGCGCACCGTTGGAGAAGTCTTCTGATAGGAAATCCATGGCGTTCCACAGATAGTTGCTTCCCCAGTACTGCCAGTCTTGTATGATACCATCGAGCGGCACCTGCAGTTCACGATACTTATCCACAATGCTCTCTGTCTCAGCAGCGGTCTTGTAACGCTCTTTCGACTGCCAGAAGCCGTAGGTCCATAGCGGGAACATCGGTACATCACCTGTCAGGTGGCGCATCTGGGCAATCACGCCGTCGGCCGATCCGCCGTACATGAAATAATAGTCGATACCCTCTCCCACTTCCGAGGTGAATGACATCCCACTGGCATCATCATCGAACTGTGTGGGCGAATAGTTCTCCCAATAGAGTCCCCACCCTTTGATGCTCTGCAGCACGTTCTGGAAATCCTCCAGGTTCGACTGCTCCATGCGCTTGTGCTCACCACGACGGTTCATCTTTCCGTTCTGAATGGTACCCAGTCCGTAGATGGCCTCATCCTTGTCGAGCAGGAATGTCTGGCGCACCTTCGTCACATCATGACTCTTCTCGCGCAACAGCACTTGTCCTTTGGAAGTAAGGAACGTCAGATTGCCTGTCTTGGGATCCTGACGAACCGTCAGTTCTCCACTCGACTGTTCATTTCCTTTCTTCGTTACCTTCACGTCTTCCTTCTTGGCCGTCACCACAAGGGTCTTGGTGGGTTGTCCTTTAACCACATGGACAATCCTGGGTGTTACAAACTCAATCTTCACCTGTTGCGACCAGCCTGCAAGACTCGTCATGACCAGCAACAGGGTCAATACATTCTTCTTCATCATATCAATTCAATTAAATACTAATGGCATAATCCTGTTTCACTTCACTCATCACGAATGTGCTCTCGATGGAACTCAGACTCTCGATATCGCCCAACTTGTTGAGCACGAAGTCCTGATACTGCTTCATGTCTCGCGCGCGTACCTTCAATAAATAGTCATACGCACCCGACGTGTTATAGCACTCCGTCACTTCGGGAATACGAAGAATACGACGGGTGAAGGCATCGGCAATTTCATGGTTGATCTGCTTCAGCTTCACCTTACAGAAAACCTGTAGTCCCAACCCCATCTTGTCGGCGTCAAGCACCGCCACATACTTCTTGATGTAGCCGCGACGCTCCAGTCGTTTCTGACGTTCAAAGACCGGTGTTGGAGTCAGGTGCACTTTATCGGCTAACTCCTTGGTAGTCAGCTTCGCATTCTTCTGCAGCGTTCTCAGTATCTGCAAATCGGTTTCATCTAATACTTCCATCTTCTGCTGATTGATGTATTCTGAACGGTAGTAATAATCACAAAATATAGAATGGTTTTCTATATGATGTGCAAAAATAGAAAAAAAAACTGATATAAACAAGAATAAAGGGAGAACCTTACAAAAAAACTTTTCGACAATAGCAAGTTCCACTTGTAAGAAATCTCATTTTTAAGAAAAATTTAATGTACGGATTGTATGGCTTAAATGATTTTTTTGTATCTTTGCAAGCGATTAGAGTTTTCCAAAACGGGAAACTTTTTTCAGTCCTGAAAACAAAAAGTTGTCCAAAACGGAAAACTTTTCCTTGCATAAAGAAGTCAATAACTAAAAATACGGACCATACAATGGAGATCAAGAACTTTACCATTACCAAGCGCGACGGATCAAAAGACCGCTTTTCGCTCGACAAGATCATGAATGCCATCGTGAAGGCATTCGACAGTGTTCAACAACCTGCTGAACTTGGAACTATCTCTAAGATTCTCAGTCACTTAGATATGAAGGATGATATCAAGGTGGAGGATATCCAGAATCAGGTGGAAGAGGCTCTGATGCGCGAAGGATACTACAAAGTGGCAAAGTCGTTCATGCTCTATCGTCAGGCTCATAGCGAGGATCGCGAGACCTTGGCAAAGCTGCAGTTCCTTTCCGAATATTGTGATTCGGTAAATGCAGCGACTGGTTCAAAGTATGACGCAAATGCAAACGTGGAGCACAAAAATATCGCCACGCTGATTGGAGAGTTACCCAAATCGAACTTCATCCGACTGAACCGCCGTCTGCTCACCGACCGTATCAAGAAGATGTATGGAAAGCAGCTGGCCGATGAGTATATCGACAAGCTGACACACCACTTTATCTATAAGAACGACGAGACGAGTCTGGCCAACTACTGTGCTTCCATCACCATGTACCCCTGGCTCATTGGCGGTACTGCCTCCATCGGTGGTAACTCCACAGCGCCCACCAACCTGAAGAGTTTCTGCGGCGGCTTCGTCAACATGGTCTTCATGGTCTCCAGTATGCTCTCTGGTGCTTGCGCCACTCCTGAGTTCCTGATGTACATGAACTACTTCATCGGCAAGGAATACGGACAGGATTATTATAAGCGTGTAAACGACCAGGCCGACCTGAGTTTGAAGAAGCGCACCATCGACAAGGTGATTACCGACTACTTCGAGCAGATCGTCTATTCACTCAACCAGCCTACAGGTGCCCGTAACTACCAGGCTGTGTTCTGGAACGTGGCCTACTACGATAAATACTACTTCGAGAGCATCTTCGGTGACTTCTACTTCCCCGATGGCTCTAAGCCCGACTGGGAGAGTCTGTCATGGCTGCAGAAGCGTTTCATGAAGTGGTTCAACAAGGAGCGCACCAAGACACTCCTCACCTTCCCCGTGGAGACAATGGCACTGCTCACCACTAAAGAAGGTGAGCCCATGGATCCCGAATGGGGCGACTTCACCGCAGAGATGTATTCAGAAGGACACTCGTTCTTCACTTATATGAGTGACAATGCCGACTCGCTCAGCTCTTGCTGCCGTCTGCGCAACGAGATTACCGACAATGGTTTCAGCTACACTCTCGGCGCCGGTGGTGTATCAACAGGTTCCAAGAGCGTGCTCACCATCAACCTGAACCGCTGCATCCAGTATGCTGTGAACAATAAGATCGACTACCTGGAGTATCTGGGAACAGTTATCGACCTGTGCCACAAGGTGCAGCTGGCTTACAACGAGAACCTGAAGGAACTGCAGGCACACGGTATGCTGCCGCTCTTCGATGCCGGTTATATCAATATCGGACGACAGTATCTCACCATCGGTATCAACGGTCTGGTGGAGGCTGCTGAGTTCATGGGACTGAAGATCACGCCGAACGATGACTACCTGCACTTCGTACAGGGCATCTTAGGACTCATCGAGAAGTATAACAAGCAGTACCGCACCAAGGATGTGATGTTCAACTGCGAGATGATCCCGGCTGAGAACGTGGGTGTGAAGCATGCTAAGTGGGATCGTGAAGATGGCTATTTCGTGCCACGCGACTGCTACAACAGCTATTTCTATGTGGTGGAGGACGAGTCGCTTAGCGTGATTGATAAGTTCAAGCTCCATGGCGCACCGTATATCGAGCACCTCACAGGTGGTTCCGCCCTGCACATGAACCTCGACGAGCATCTCTCGAAGGAGCAGTATGCCCACTTGTTGAAGGTGGCTGCCAAGGAAGGCTGTAACTACTTCACCTTCAACATCCCCAATACGGTGTGTAACGAGTGTGGTCATATCGACAAGCGCTACCTGAAGGAATGTCCTCACTGTCATTCAAAGGATGTGGACTACATGACGCGCATCATCGGTTACCTGAAACGTGTGAGCAACTTCTCACAGGCTCGTCAGGAGGAGGCAGCACGCCGTTTCTATGCCCACGCAGAGAAAGCCAATAGCTAATAGCTAACAGCCAATGCTGAAATACGTCAATACGGGCATTGTCTTCCAGGAGATTCCTGACGAGGTGACACTGGCCATCAATATCTCCAATTGTCCGTGCCACTGTCCGGGTTGTCATAGTCGTTACCTGTGGGAAGATATCGGAATGCCACTCGATACTGATGCCATCGATGCCTTCGTGGGAAAATACGGCAACGACATCACCTGTATTGCCTTCATGGGAGGTGACAGCGACCCCACGGGTGTCAATCAGCTGGCATTGTATATCCACGAGGAGCATCCACTGTTCAAGGTGGCGTGGTACAGTGGGCGCACTGTGATCTCTTCGCTCATCAACAAGGCGGATTTCGATTACATCAAGATCGGACCGTATATACGGCATCTGGGTCCGCTGAGTAAACCCACTACCAACCAACGACTGTACAAGCACGTTGGGAACGGGGAGTTTGAGGATATCACCGCACGTTTCTGGAAAAAGTAATTATTAAGAATAAGTCTATCCCATGTATGCAACCTGGTTGCAAAAAGAACCGATTGGGTCTTTTGCAACTGGGTTGCATCTTTTTTGCCGTACCTTTGCACCAGAAATTTGAAATACATCAATAAGAAAGGAAAAAAGATATGGCACATCATCACCACGACAACGAATGCTGTCACGAACATCATCATGAGCATGAGCACCATCATGAGCATGAACATCATCATGAGCACGAGCATCATCACGAGCATGAGCATCATCATGAGGGATCGCTGAAGAGTAAGATCTTGCGCATTGTCATTGCTGCCGTCTTACTCGTTGCTGCTGTACTCATTGAGAAATACAGCAGTCTGTCCACCTGGCAGCTGCTGCTGGTCTTCCTCATACCTTATTTATATATAGGTTTCGATACCCTCAAAGAGGCAGCCGAAGGAATTGTCGAAGGCGACTGGTTCAACGAGCATTTCCTCATGTCGATAGCTACTATCGGCGCCTTGCTCATCGGCTTCCTGCCAGGTGCTGAGACGCAGTTCCCCGAGGCCGTCTTCGTGATGCTCTTCTTCCAGGTAGGTGAGTTGTTTGAGGGCTACGCCGAGGGGAAGAGTCGTGAGAGTATTGCCCATCTGATGGATATACGTCCGGATGTGGCTCACTTGGAGCCCACCCCTGACCTCTCCCAAAGGGAGGGGGAAGTGAAGGATGTGCGTCCTGAGGAGGTGGAGGTAGGTTCCATTATCCTTATTCGTCCAGGAGAGAAAGTGCCGTTGGATGGTGTGGTTCTGGAGGGTAGCACTGCCTTGAATACAGTAGCGCTGACTGGTGAGAGCTTGCCGCGCGACATTACTATTGGCGATGAGGTGATCTCTGGTTGCATCAACCTATCGGGAGTTATCAAGGTGCGTACCACCAAGAGCTTTGGTGAGAGCACGGTATCAAAGATCATCAATCTGGTGGAGAACGCCAGCGAGCATAAGTCGAAGAGCGAGACCTTCATCACGCGCTTTGCCCGCATCTATACGCCCATCGTGGTCTTTGCAGCCCTCGCCCTGGCCATCCTGCCCCCGGCTTTCTCATCTCTCATCTCTCATCTCTCATTTAGCGAAGCTTTCTCTACCTGGCTCTATCGTGCCCTGATGTTCCTGGTGGTGTCTTGTCCTTGTGCACTGGTCATCAGCGTTCCCCTCACCTTCTTCGGTGGTATCGGTGGTGCCTCACGCAAGGGTATTCTCATCAAGGGCGCTAACTACATGGATATCCTGGCCAAGGTGAAGACCGTGGTCTTTGATAAGACCGGTACCCTCACCCACGGACAGTTCGCCGTGGAAACCGTACATCCGAATCATGGAGAGGCATCATGTAGTAACACGGTAGCAGCAGACTCTCATCTCTCATCTCTCATCTCTCATCTCCTGCATTTGGCTGCTCACGTAGAGCATCACTCCTCCCACCCCATTGCAGCCGCCCTGCGCGATGCTTTTCCTGAGGCAGCTCATGACGATTGCGAGGTGAGTGATATCAAGGAGTTCGCCGGTCATGGCATTCAGGCTCGCGTAGGTAACGACATCGTTAGTGTGGGAAACACGAAGATGATGGATAGTTTGGGTGTTGACTGGCACGACTGTCATCATCCTGGAACCATCATCCATGTGGCCATCAACGGGGAATATGCCGGTCATATCGTCATCAACGACATGATCAAGGACGACAGTGCTGAAGCCATCCGACAGCTGAAAGCGTTGGGAGTGGAAAGAACCGTGATGCTTACGGGCGATCGTCAAGAGGTGGCCGACCATGTGGCTAAGGCGTTGAGTATCACTGAATACCATGCCGAACTGTTGCCTGCCGATAAAGTAAGCTTTGTTGAAAAGGAGCTCACCTCTCAGTCCTCAAAGGTAGCCTTCGTGGGCGACGGCATCAATGATGCTCCCGTGCTGGCACGTGCTGATATCGGTATTGCCATGGGCGGATTGGGTAGTGACGCTGCCATTGAAGCAGCCGACGTAGTCCTCATGGACGACCAACCCTCGAAGATTGCCCAGGCTATCCGCATTGCCCGTCGTACGCTTTCCATCGCCCGACAGAACGTGTGGTTCGCCATCGGCGTAAAAATCGCCGTACTCATCCTCGCCACCTTCGGTCTCAGCACCATGTGGATGGCCGTCTTTGCTGATGTGGGCGTCACCGTACTGGCCGTACTCAATGCGATGCGAACCATGTATTAAGTCAGTCTTAGAAACGAATGTGAATAATAACCATAATTTATCCACAAGATAGCCCACAATTACTTAGTACAACAACCGAGAAATAACAAAAATCGTTTAGTCAAGTAAGCTTTATAATATAAAATTTGGTTATTACGTTAAGTACTCTATGGAATTCCCTGTCGGTAAAAAGCTCCCACTATGGCTTGTCGGGTTATTGTATTGAGAAGCTGCATTCCATACTTCAACCACATGATATTCTTAGAAACGAATGTGAATAATAACCATAATTTATCCACGAATACTATTTCTACTTTTTATGAGGTTAATATCCGTATGATTCGTGCAATCCGTGTTCGTTTTATTATTGTCTCACACTTGCATTGCAGGTATCCTTACCTTTGATCGCCTGCGCCTTTCTCCATGATTGGCGCAGGGGGGGGTAAGAGTGAAAACGCGCGAACATACACGAAAAATGCAGAAAAGCACGATAAATAAAGGGATTTTTATTAAAATCAACATACACTAAGCGTACACCAACATACACTATAAGGACTTTAACATACACGCAACATACACGCGAGAATCACAAACGAGTTATTTGTTCCCAACGTGGGAATAAATTGTTCCCAACGTGGGAATAAATTGTTCCCAACGTGGGAATGTCGAGTAAGAAGCCTAGTTGCTATGAGAAAGTGCCATAGTTTCTAAGCGCAAGTAGCCAGTTTCTATGCTTAATCAGCACATTTCCTGCCTCCTTCTTCAATTCTTCAATTTTTCAATTCTTCAATTTTATAGTGAACCCTTTGTGCATGTTATTGAGGCTATAGTGTATGTTTGTGTATGTTGCGTGTATGTTGGAAACACCCATTCCCACCGTATTTAAAGGTATTTCCAGCGAAATCCGTGTATGTTGTGACGGTTTTGTATATTCAAAATTTGGATTGACTATATGAAAGGTCAAAACCATAGGGATAACAGGTCAAAACCATAAGGATAAAGGGAGAAAACTGCCGTTTTTCTATCGATTGCCTATACGCAAACGATTGTGCTCCTATAGCCAAACGATCGTGCGCCTATAGCCGATTTGAAATGCATCAAAAACTTCATCTCTGTTTGATCCGTGCTATCCGTGTTCGTTTTATCATTGTCTCAAACAGATCTCCATCTCACAGGTTTTCCGTGTTTCCGTTTCTTTTCTGTATCTTCCGTTGTGAAATTAGATGTCTATTTGTTTGATTATGTTGAGAATTCGTTTTTTTTGACTGCACATTTCGTTCATTTTGTGCAAAAATGCGCGTTTTTATGTCCTAAGAAGCGAAATGGACTAAATGGACTCGTTAAATGGACAAAAATGGACTCGTTGGGATTGAAAGGTTTTTTATAACTTTGTCCTCACATAATTTTAAGGTAGTAGAAATATCAATAAAACTTAAGTATAAAACTATACGACCATGAAAATAAAAGGAGACGCTTTGCGCGTAAAGCAGGCTGGGGAAAACGTGCAGAGAGTTGGACTGCACCTGGTAACTCACAGACGGATGATTGGCACAGGGCATTTTCTTCAAATGCATACTTATCAAAATTGTCATTTTTTGATAATTATTTTTTGATATTTACAATAAAATTACTATCTTTGCCCGAAAATAGCTAAGATATGATTGAGAATCCCTTTGTAACAAATGGCTATGTAGGTCCGGAGTACTTCTGCGATCGGACAGAGGAGACGGCTATGCTTACCAACCTCCTAACCAATGGTAATAATATAGCCCTGATATCCCCGCGTCGTGTGGGGAAAACCGACCTAATGCGCCATTGTTTCCAACAAAAGAGCATCAAAGACAACTATCACTGTTTTCTCATTGACATCTATGCTACCAACTCTTTTCATGACTTTGTCAGCGTTTTCGGCAAATCCATTCTCGATACCTTGAAATCGAAAGGCCGTAAGGCCTGGGAGGGCTTCTTGAATGCACTATTGTCTGTTCGTTCGGAAATATCCTTTGACATCAATGGTAATCCAGTTTGGGGCTTGGGCGTTGGAGCAATGGTTCCTCCGCAAACAACGTTGGATGAGATATTCACCTATCTGCGTACAGCAGAGAAACATTGTCTGGTGGCCATCGACGAGTTCCAGCAGATTCTATATTATAATGACAATAAAAATGTGGAGGCCGCCTTACGCACACAGATTCAGCAGTGTTCCAATGCCAACTTCATCTTTGCTGGTTCACAGCGTCATCTGATGAGCGAGATGTTCCTTTCCCCATCCCGTCCATTCTACCAGTCGGTGGTACCCATGAGCCTTGGTGCTATTCCCATGGATCGTTATTGGACATTCGCAGAACCTCAGTTTGCCAAGAATGGCAACCGCAAGATATCCTATGAGGTCGTAGCATCTGTCTATGAGCGATTTGAGGGAATTACAGCCAACGTTCAGCGCATCATGAATATGTTATACATGCTGACTCCGAAAGGCGAGGTATGCACGACGGAGATGATCGACAAGGCCATTGACACTTACCTGCAACTGTCTTCTGCATACTATGAGGAACTGCTGCGCCAGATGCCAGAGAAGCAACGTAATGTATTTCTTGCCATTGCAACTGAAGGACAGGTGAAAGGTATTTCCAGTGGTAAGTTCGTTCGCAAATACAACCTTCCTTCAACCAGTTCTGTGGTCTCTGCCGTCAAGGGACTTTTGGAAAAGGATTTCATTACTCAGAACGACAATGTTTACAGCATCTATGATCGTTTTTTCCAACTTTGGATAGAGAAGACCTTTCGTTCTTGACAATTTAACAATCAACCACCCTGGTCTGCTTGATCGGTTTACTGCTCCTTCGGAACTGCCGGATGTCGAACCAACTCACATCCATGACCGACTCACTCAAGACTGCCACTGCCGACAAATACGTGATCCATTTAGGACAGACTTTCTCTACCTATGATGATTACCTGCAGCTGTTTGGTATCACCCCAGATGACCGTCCTTGGGCACAACCTCTTCCCGGACATCCTGAGATTTGTATCTGGGGTCCTGAGTTCCACAATGCCCATTGGCATAATGACGGAAACCCTGACAGTCTGATGATCGCATTGTCTGGCAACGTGTATCCGAAGAATGCGACCTCACTCACCTTGATTATCTGGAACAGTTAAGACGCTGATTTTCGGTCAGTTACATTTGCTATGGTTTTAGGGTCTAATACCTATGGTTTTAGGAGCCAATACCTATGGTTTTAGAACGCAAAACCGTAGGTATTAGAAACAAAGAAAAAAGAGGAACCGGTTTTCGATTGAATTTTGATCATTCAATCAAAAACCGGTCCCTCTGATTATTTAAGGATTAGTGGTTACGGAAGTTCCACTTGGAGTTGTCACTGTTGAAGTCGTATTCAGCCAGTGTAGGCGTACTGTCAGCAGCGGAATACAACACCATCTTGGTGTTCACACCCTCCTGACCAGGAATCTGCTTCGGCATGATACGGAAGGTACCATCGATGAGCTGCTCAATGCGCCAGAGCTGCTCAGGAGCACCTGTGAACTCAGGAACAGATGTCACCTCGCAATTGGCAGTAGCAGCCAGTGCACGATGTGTACCCTCGATCTCGATCTTGTAGTACGGACCGCCAAGGTAACCACCAGCATCAGGAGCTGCAGTGATAGTCCATCTCTGGTGCGGACGGAACATATAGTCGCCAATACGGATGTCGATGTTTCCAGCAGGCCAGGTACCGATTACTGCGCTCAGCGGCTGGTTAGCAACGGGCTCGATCTTCTCGTTAGGATCCTGACGACCCCAGAATCCGCGACGTGCAGTCTGCATACGGACGAAGTCAACAGCCAGCTCCAGTGCATAACCACGACGCTCTGACTCGATCTCATAGGTACCCTCCTTGAAGCGGTCGCCAGCTACAGGCCAGCCGTTCTTCCACAACAGCGGACGGATGCCCAATACGCTACGGCCACCCTGATCGAGGTCAGCCTCATAGTGGCAAGACATGATCTCAACACCTTCATCAATAACGGTACGTCCGAAGTGACCAGGACCAACCACACGGTCGCCAGCGGCAATCACCATCTTACCGCCACCCTGCAGCATGTCACGACCCACATTATCGATGAACGGACCCGTTACATTCTTTGAGCGACCCACCACAATATTATAAGTAGAGTTCACACCGTCGCAGCAAGTGCCGTGAGTACCCAAGAGATAGTACCAACCATCACGGTAGATAAGGTCGGTAGCCTCACAGTCGATAGCAATATCCTTCTCTACGTTACCTTCCACACGCTTACCTGTGTTAGGATCAATCTCGATGATACGGATAAAGCCGAAATATGTTCCATAGCAAGCCCACAGACGACCCGTTGTAGGATCGAGCAACAGACCCGGGTCGATGGCGTCAGCATCCTCCAAACCGTCGGAAGCTGCTACCTGGATTGCCTCAGAATACTTGAAATCAGGAGACTTCGGATCGAGTGTCTTGTTCCACATGGTAAGGATACGACCGTTATGGCCGCCACCCAGACCACCACCTGTGGCACCGTAGATCACCAGATAGCGATCACCGATCTTGAGCACATCAGGAGCAGCACCGCCACCGGGACGCTCTGCGCCAGAGTTCCAAGTCCAACCGTCCTCAGAGATCAGACCGCCACCACCTGTTCCAAATGTATAGTACTTTCCGTCACACTCTGCGATTGTCGAAGGGTCGTGGATATAAGGACGACCGATCTGTGCCTGTGCCGACTGGGCCAGCATCACTGCTGCCGTCAAGGCAGCGCCAGCCAATGTATATCTGAAATTCTTTTTCATCACCTTATCTTATTTAAAACTTACAGAATAATTCTTGACTGGTTGTCCCTTCTCGTCAATGAAACGCACACAGAAATCGCTCATGCCGGGGCCATTGATGACAGCACCACGCAGGATGTTCTTTCCCTTCTTCAGGGTAACACGCTGAGAAACGGCATCGTCGCGCACCATACGGCGGTCGCCAGAAAGCAGAAGTGTCTTCTCGCCATTCAGCCACCACATGGAAGCGGAGTTAGAACCTACGGCCAGACGTACGTTCTTGATCTCCTCAGAACAATTGATTACTGTTACCGCCCAGAACAGCACACCGTACATCTGCTTTTCCAGACCAGTGGCGAAACGGAACAGCTTCACGTTATACAGCTTGCTGTCGAGTGCATGCCACTGCAGGGTCTCTTCACCCACCTTCACCTTCTGACCAGCCTTGGGCACGTCGGTGAACTGACCTTTGAAATACACCGTGTCGAACGCTGCCTTCAAATAGGTATCCGTGAACACCGTGTTACTACGGTTGGGTTTGGAAATAGGCTCCAACAAGAGCCAACGGTGTACGAATCCCTCACCATCAGGCGACATCGTCTGTCCGGAGGGCTGTGCAAAATACACGTCCAAGCCAGGTGCCTGCTTCTGTGCATTTCCACAGAGACATGCCATACATCCGGCCATCATGACAAATAGTTTGATTCTCATAATTATAAAATTGGTAATAAGCGTGCCAATAGGCACAATGAAACGTTAGATTATTTTTTTACGCATGCAAAGGTAACAAAAATCGGGTATTCGGAGTTTTCGAGATGTATCATAAACATTATAATATGAAACTTTATCAAAAACTTTTGGTTTTTCGCTCGCTTATTTGTAACTTTGGCTGCGCCGAAAGCACTTTCGCTCGACAAAGCAAATTTAAACACGTTTTATTTGCTTTTGTGCTCGCTTATTCGTACCTTTGCAGAATGAGATGGAGATACATGATAATCACGCTACTACTCTGTTTGTCGGTTGTAACATTGGCCGGTGAACAGCCAACAAGCATGCAGGAATGGAAGGCAGGAAGTATTGTATCATTGAACGAGGTGGAGGCTTACGGTATCGACAACTGTTTCGTGGCCGAAGAGATTAGTGATGAGGTGTTTGAACGCATGCAGGGGAATTCGTATAAGAAGAATTGTACCATTCCCCGGAGTCAGCTGCGCTACCTGCGCCTGTTACATAAGAACAACAAAGGACAGATTCTGTTGGGCGAGATGGTGTGCAATGTGGCCATCGCCAACGACCTGGTGGAGATCTTCCGTCAACTCTATGAAGCCTCCTACCCCATTGAGCGGATGGTGCTGATAGACGACTATAATGCCGATGATGAGACCTCCATGCGGGCCAACAACACCAGCTGTTTCAACTACCGCACCATCGCAGGCAGTAAGAAACTATCCCACCATGCCCGAGGATTGGCGGTAGATATTAACACCTTATATAATCCTTATTATAAGAAACGTGCCAACGGTACCGTTGTGGTACAACCTGCAACTGGCCGACGGTATGTCAACCGCAAGGGTAATTTCCCCTACAAGATTGTCAGAGGCGACCTCTGCTACCGTCTGTTCATCCAGCACGGGTTCACGTGGGGAGGAGCCTGGCGCGACAGGAAGGATTACCAGCATTTTGAAAAATCGATCAACTAAAGGATATGGATAATACGGATATCAAATCACTGAATGCCTACATGAGCGAGATCAGTGAAGGAGAGTTGCTCACCGATGAGCAGGAGAAGATATTAGCAGAGCAGATCCAGAAAGGCAACAAAGAAGCCCTGGACGAGCTGACGAGTGCCAACCTGCGTTATGTGGTCAAGGTTGCCAAGCAATATACCGGAAGAGGCGTTGCATTGGAAGACCTGATCAGCGAAGGGAATATCGGTATGATGAAGGCTGCCGAGAAGTTCGATGCTTCCTGGGGCAAGCGCTTCGTGACCTTCGCCGCCCCCTTTATCAGGAAAAGCATTGAAGAGGCCATCGACAAGCAGGAAGGAAGCAGTCAGCCCATTTCCGTGGATGAACCGATACCCTTAGGCAGTCAGAACAACTTTAGTCTGCTGAACGTCCTGGAGGACAAAGACGCACCCCGGGCCGACCAGCATACGGAACAGGAGGCGCTGGTTCTTGAGCTGAAGAAGGTGATTGACGTGCTCGACGAGCGGGAGCAGACCGTGATCAAGCATTTCTTCGGTATCGAGTGCGACCATCTCACCATGGCCGAGATTGCCACGACAATGGGCATCAAGCGCGAAAGGGTTCGTCAGATCCGCGACAAGGCAGTGAGGAAACTGCGCAAGGCAAATAGTCATTTACCCGAACTGCTCTAACAACAATGGTCTATCCTGCCACTTTCGAACAGAAAATCGGCTTTGACGAAATCAGGACCTTGCTCAAAGGATACTGTATGAGTACCTTGGGCAAGGACGAGGTGGATGCGCTCAAGTTCTCCACTCAGGCAAAGGAAATCAACGAGCTACTGACACACATCAGGGAGTTCAGGAGAATCCTGGAGGAGAGCGACGACTTCCCCCTGCAGTATTTCTTTGATGTACGGGAGGCGGTAAGTCGTCTGCGCCTGGAGGGTACGCACCTCGAGGAGAACGAGCTGTTCGACCTGAAACGTTCGTTGGAAACCATTCACGCCATTGTCCATTTCCTGAACAGGAGTACCGACGAGAAATTCCTCTACCCTGCCCTGCAGCGGTTGACGGAAGAGGTGATGACGTTCCCGCAGCTGATCCAGCGTATCGACCAGATTCTCGACAAGTTCGGTAAGATTAAAGACTCCGCCTCAACGGAACTGGCTAAAATCCGACAGGAACTGAGTAAGACGGAAGGCAGCATATCACGTACCTTATATAATATACTGCGGGCAGCGCAGAGCGAAGGACTGGTGGAAAAGGATGTTACACCGGCCATGCGTGACGGTAGGTTGGTGATTCCCGTATTACCCGGCATGAAAAGGAAGATCAAAGGAATCGTCCATGACGAGTCGGCTTCGGGTAAGACGGTCTTCATTGAACCCACAGAGGTGGTGGAGGCAAACAACAGGATCCGTGAGCTGGAGGGTGAGGAACGAAGGGAGATTATCCGCATCCTCACGGAGTTTGCCCAACAGGTACGACCGCATGTGCAGAACATCCTCCTTTCTTATCAGTTCCTGGCAAAGATTGACTTCATCCGCGCCAAGACCGTCATGGCCCAGCATTTCAAAGCCATAGAGCCTACAGTGGGTTCCAAGCCCCACATCGACTGGGTTCAAGCCGTTCATCCCCTGCTGCAGATCTCCTTGGAGAAACAGGGGAAGAAGGTGGTTCCGTTGGACATCCTGCTCACCCCAGAAAAGAGAATTCTCATTATCTCCGGACCGAATGCCGGGGGTAAGTCGGTTTGTTTGAAGACCACCGGACTCCTGCAATACATGCTTCAATGCGGTCTTTCGGTACCTATGCGTGAGAACAGTAAGACTGGCGTGTTCAACCATATCCTGATAGATATCGGTGATGAGCAGAGCATCGAGAACGACCTCAGTACCTACTCCAGTCATCTGCTCAACATGAAGAACATGATGAAGGCCGCCAATGACAAGACGCTTATCCTCATCGACGAGTTCGGAACAGGTACGGAACCACAAATCGGTGGAGCCATTGCCGAGAGCGTGCTCAACCAGTTCTGTAAGAAACAAGCATGGGGTGTGATTACCACCCACTACCAGAACCTGAAGCACTTCGCCGACAGTCATCCGGGCGTTGTCAACGGCGCCATGCTCTACGACCGTCATCAGATGCAGGCCCTGTTCCAGCTGCAGATTGGTCAGCCCGGCAGCTCGTTTGCCATTGAGATTGCCCGTAAGATCGGTCTGCCCGAAGAGGTGATCCAAGACGCCTCCGATATCGTGGGCAGCGACTATATCCAAAGCGACAAGTACCTGCAGGATATTGTTCGCGACAAGCGGTACTGGGAGAGCAAACGACAGAATATCCATCAGCATGAGAAGAACATGCAGCAGACCATCGCCCGCTATGAGGCAGAGGTGAAAGAAGTGATGGAGCAGCGCAAGGAAATCCTGCAGCGGGCCAAGGAACAGGCGGCAGAACTGTTGCGGGAGAGTAACCGCAGAATTGAGAACACCATCCGCGAGATCCGTGAGGCACAGGCTGAGAAGGCAGAGGCCAAGCGCATCCGTGAGGAGCTGAACACCTTCAAACAGGAGATAGAGGAGGTGGACAGCACGGCGAACGACGAGATGATTGCCCGTAAGATCAAGCAGATACAGGAAAGGAAGGAACGGAAGGAAAAGAGAAGAAAAGAGAAAGCAGCTGCCGCCGCGAAGGCAGATGCGAACAAGACAGCAGCACCCTCACCGTCCACCGCCAAGCCCGTGCTCACCGTTGGCTCCACCGTCAGAATCAAGGGTCTTACCACCGTTGGCAAGATTGAAGCCACCGACGGGAAGATGGCCACCGTGATCTTCGGTGATATGCGAACGAAGATGCGACTGGAACGTCTGGAACCCGCTACTGTGAACGAGAAGAAGCAGGACAGCGGCGGCTCGGGTGTGGGCAGTCTGCAGACCTTCTCCCCCTCCTACTCCACATCTACCCGGGAAACCATCGATAAGCGCAGGAGTCAGTTCAAGCAAGACCTGGATGTGCGGGGCATGCGTGGCGACGAGGCCATCAATGCCGTCACCTATTTCATTGACGACGCCATTCTGGTGGGAGTCAGCAGGGTACGCATTCTCCATGGTACAGGAACAGGTATTCTGCGCCAGCTCATCCGTGAATACCTGGCCGCCATTCCCAATGTCACCCACTTCGCCGACGAGCATGTGCAGTTCGGAGGAGCAGGAATCACCGTTGTTGATTTGGAATAACCACAAAAAAAGATTGTCTCACCACGAGTGTGAGACAATCCTATGAATCTTTTTGGTTGTTGAATCTTACTTCACCTTGTCAACGATGGCCTTGAAAGCCTCTGGGTTGTTCATGGCGAGGTCGGCGAGCACCTTACGGTTGATCTCGATACCGGCCTTGTGCAGTGCACACATCAGCTGTGAATAGTTCAAGCCTTCCATGCGGGCAGCAGCATTGATACGCTGGATCCACAATGAACGGAAGTTACGCTTCTTGTTCTTACGATCACGATATGCATAGGTAAGACCCTTCTCCCAAGTATTCTTGGCAACGGTCCACACATTCTTACGAGCTCCGAAGTAACCACGGGTAAGCTTAAGAATTCTCTTTCTCTTTGCTCTTGAAGCAACATGATTTACTGATCTTGGCATAATTCTTTTCCTTTCCTAATTAATGATTAACGAAGGCACAGCAAATCGCGCACCTGCTTCATGTTACTGTTGTCTACAATCGCCTGATGAACCAGATTTCTCTTCTGCTTCTTGGTCTTCTTTGTCAGAATGTGGCTGTGATAAGCGTGATGACGCTTGATCTTGCCTGTACCGGTGAAACGGAATCTCTTCTTGGCACCGGAATTTGTCTTTACTTTTGGCATTTTTTGAATACTTTAAATGGTTATTACTATCATTGTGCCGTGGCAACGTATATACCAGACGTTACGCACAAGCTTTAATCCTTATTTTCCTTCAGCTTCTTCAGGATGTCCTCGCCACCTTTCACGTTAGCGAACAAGCCTCCGTTGGCTGCAACTTCCTCCTGCTCGGCCTGTTTCTGCTGCAAGGCAGCCTCTTTGGCCTCAGCTTCACGCTTCTCGCGGTCCATCTTCTGCTGACTCTTCTTAGCCACGCCAGCCTTCTTCGGCGACAGATAGAGGAACATCTTCTTACCTTCCAGACTCGGCATCTGCTCTACCTTGCCATACTCTTCCAAGTCATTGGCAAAACGCAGCAGCAGCACCTCGCCCTGCTCCTTGAAAAGGATGCTTCGTCCACGGAAGAACACATAAGCCCTTACCTTGTTTCCATCCTCCAGGAACTCCTTCGCATGCTTCAGTTTGAAGTTGTAGTCGTGATCGTCGGTCTGGGGTCCGAAACGGATCTCCTTCACCTCCTGCTTCACCTGCTTGGCCTTCATTTCCTTAGCACGCTTCTTCTGCTGATAGAGGAACTTACTATAGTCGATGAGACGACAAACGGGGGGATTGGCATTCGGTGAAATCTCAACAAGGTCAACACCCTGTTGACGCGCCATGTCCAAGGCCTGTCTTGTTGGCAGAACCATTGAATCACCATCACCCACAATACGTACTTCGCGTACCCGAATCTGCTCGTTCACACGGTACTGCTGTCCTTTCTTGTCGTTCCTCATTAACTGTTTTTAGTTCTACTTATTTCGAAATCGGCTGCAAAGGTACTATTTTTCTTTGAACTTTAAGCTTTGAACTTTGAACTTTATGATTACCATTATGCAATTTTAATAAAGTTTAACCATATAAGGTCTAAGGTCAAATCATAAAGTTCAATGTTCAAAGTTCAATGTTCAATGTTCAAAGTCAGAAGTCCTTCGTCATCTCAGCCACCTTGGCGTTCACCTCGTCGATGAATTCCTGGATGGTCTTCACGCTCTGCTCGCCGCCACCTTGCGGACGAACGGCTACGGTACCGTCCTGCTGTTCCTTCTCACCCACGATCACCATGTAGGGAACGCGCTTCAACTCGTTGTCGCGAATCTTGCGTCCCAGTTTCTCGTTACGCAGGTCGAGTGTGGCGCGAACACCCTGTGCATCGAACTTCTTTGCCACTTCCTTCGCATAGTCGTTATACTTCTCCGACAGCGGCAGGATAGCCACCTGATCAGGCGTGAGCCACAAGGGGAAATGACCGCTGGTATGCTCGATGAGCACGGCGGTGAATCGCTCCATGGAGCCGAACGGTGCGCGGTGGATCATCACAGGAGTCTTCTTGGTGTTGTCCTCATCCGTGTATTCCAGTTCAAAGCGCTTCGGCAGGTTGTAGTCAACCTGGATAGTGCCCAGCTGCCAACGACGACCGATAGCATCCTTGATCATGAAGTCGAGCTTCGGACCATAGAAAGCGGCCTCGCCATATTCCACCTTTGCCGACAGACCCTTCTCTTCGCAGGCCTCCACGATAGCCTTCTCGGCCAATGCCCAGTCCTCATCGGTACCCACATACTTGTCATGGTCGTTAGGATCGCGCAATGAGATCTGTGCCTCGAAGTTAAAGCCGAAGGCAGTAAGCACGATATTGATGATATCCATCACGTTCAGGAACTCCTGCTTCACCTGGTCGGGACGACAGAACAGGTGCGCATCATCCTGCGTGAACGAGCGTACACGCGTCAGTCCGTGCAGCTCACCACTCTGCTCATAGCGATATACTGTACCGAACTCAGCCAGTCGGAGGGGCAGGTCACGATATGAACGTGGCTTGGAAGCGAAGATCTCGCAGTGGTGCGGACAGTTCATCGGCTTCAGCATATACTCCTCGCCATCCTCAGGAGTGGTGATAGGACGGAAAGAGTCCTTACCATAGTGAGCATAGTGTCCGGAAGTGATATAGAGGTTCTTGCTACCGATGTGCGGAGTGATCACCTCCTGATAGCCGAAACGCTTCTGCACCTTACGCAGATGATCCTGCAGACGGAGGCGCAGCTCGGTTCCCTTCGGCAGCCAGATAGGCAGACCCTTACCCACCTTCTCGGAGAACATGAAGAGCTCCATCTCCTTACCGATCTTACGGTGGTCGCGTTTCTTGGCCTCCTCAAGCATCACGAGGTATTCGTCGAGCATCTTCTTCTTGGGGAAGGAGATACCATACAGACGCTGCATCTGTTCACGAGTAGCATCACCACGCCAGAAAGCACCAGCCACGCTGGTCAGCTTCACTGCCTTGATCTCACCTGTGTTCACGAGGTGCGGACCGCGACAGAGGTCGGTGAAGTTACCCTGTGTATAGGTAGTGATCGTACCGTCTTCCAGGTCCTGATCAATATGTTCGCACTTGTAGGTCTGACCGTCGGCAGCAAACTCCTTCAGCGCATCGGCCTTGGCCACCTCGCGGCGCACCACCGGTTCCTTCTTGCCAGCCAGTTCCTTCATCTTGTTCTCGATCTTAGCGAAGTCGCCTTCCCTGATCTGCTCACCATCAGGCAGCAGCACATCATAGAAGAAGCCGTTCTCGATGGCCGGACCGAATCCGAACTGGATGCCTGGATAGAGTTCCTTCAAGGCTTCAGCCAGCAAGTGTGCGCTGGTGTGCCAGAAGGTGTGCTTACCTTCCTCATCCTCCCATTTGTAGAGGGCAAAGGTAGCATCCTCCATGATGGGACGGTTCAACTCCACTGTCTCCCCATTCACACCGCAGCTGATGACGCTACGTGCCAAGGCAGGAGAGATGCTCTCGGCAATTTCGAGTCCTGTCACGCCCTGCTCATACGAGCGAACAGAGCCGTCTGGAAATGTAATGTTAATCATTTTATCGTTGTTTAAATTGAATTTGAGTGCAAAGGTACGATTAAGCGAGGACAATACAAAATAATTAAGGATTTATTTTATTGTTAAGTGTGTGAGTACCTTCGGGGAAGCCTCACTCCTTATCCCTATATTGCTTAATCACGCTATACGCATCATACAGTCCGCGTTCGCCCGCCTTACTCAGGTCGTCTATACCCTCTTTCCTCTTCCCTGTGCGGATAAGGATCAGTCCGCGGTTATAGTATGCCTCCGCCAGATTCGGCTCCAAGGTAATGGCCCTGGAATAGTCGTCTAACGCATGCTGATAGTCCTGCCGGGCTGCATAGACATTACCACGGTCGTAGTAGAGGAACGCATTCTGCGGATTCCTTCGGATGGCCTCTTCGAAATCCGACAAGGTACGGGCGGTCTTCAGGTTGGCCTCCATGCCCTGCGACTGTGTAAACTCGTTCATCAGGGCCTGGCACACAGCCCGTTGCCAATAAGCAACCGACGACGTACTGTCGGTCTGAATATAAGCCGAGAGGTCGTTGATGGCCTCATCGAAGTTCTGCACCACCGTATAGGCCACGGCCCGTTCAATGAGCAGCGCACGGTCCTTGGTGAAGTCCTTGATTCCTGCAATCCGTTCCGACAGGTTATCAATCAAGGTAAAGAAAGCCTGTGTCTCCTCCTGCGTAAGCGCCTTGTCGTGCGTACGTACATAGATGGGCTGCGAAGGATGGGCCGTGGTGTTGAAGTGTTCCACGTCACTGTCGAAGGCATTGAACGACTTCACCCCTTCCGATTGTCGGCGGTACGAGAGTACATACATCGGCATCAGGTCTTCGTCCACCTTACGGTTCTGCACCTTTCCGCGATAAGCACTGGCATATTCATGCTCCACCTCGTTCTCGTCGGCCTCCACCAGCTGGTTGTATTTGTTCATGTCGATGTCGCTCTGCTTGCGCACCTCCTTCTGCTTACTCTTGCTCCAGCGCGGCTGAATGCCCAGATGCTTGTCCATCTGCGCTTTGAGGATGCGGAACTCATCCAGCTCCGCCTTGGCCGTCATACCCAGACGACGGTAACAGTTGGCACGGTACTGCAGACCCGTCCAGAAGTTCGGGAACTCATCAATCACCCTGGTATAGTCGCGTATGGCCCCTTGCAGATCTCCTGTCCTGTCGAGCAGCAGGGCACGGTTGAAGATAGCCATGATATTGTTCGGCTCCCTACTGATGATGAAGTCGAAATCAGTGATAGCCCGGTTGTCATCACCCACCTGCACACGCAGCTGACCGCGGTTGTAATGTGCCAGGAAGTTGTTGGGATCCAGTTCGAGCGCCTTGTCATAATCGGCCATGGCGCCCCGCAGGTTATTGATATTGTAGCGCGCCAGGGCACGGTTCACGTAGTTCCCCACCACCGACGGCTTGAGATGAATGGCTTTCCCCAGCTGATCATCAGCATCTTTCCATTTCTTCCTACTCAGACTGATCATTGCCCTTACCGTCCAAGCCTCTCCGTCGTAGGGATCCAGCTCCAACGACTTATCCAGGAACGTGGAAGCCTTCACCGTATCTTTCTGCTGCATGCACACCTCCGCCTTCAGCTGATACACCTTCGCATTGGTCTTCCAGCGGTTCATCATCGAGTCGAGCTCGAAGTTCGCCTTGTCATAATCCTTGTCCTGAATTCGACAGAGGGCGCGGTTGAACCAAAGTGCCTGACTGGTAGGATCATGGAGGATGGCCATATCGTAATCGGCGGCCGCCTCCTTGTATTTCTTCATTCGGATACGGCACACGCCACGCAGGTCGTAGATGCCCGAAATATACGGATTCAGGTTGATGGCCTCGCTACAATCCATCTCCGCTCCCTGAAAATCATCCAGGTAGTATTTGGCCACGGCACGATAGAACCACGGCTCATAAAGATAAGGTTTAGCGTTGATCACCTGGTTGAAATACTGCATCGAGAGCACATAGTCTTCATAGTAAAGAGCGCCCCTACCAGCATTCAACACCCGGTCGATATTGTATTGCGCATGTGTAGTAAGAGGAAACACGAAGACGACACAGAAAGCCACAAACGACAAAAGGTAGCGAAGTCCTCCACTACCCCAACACCCTTTCGGGTCCTTTCCAGTCTTCCTCATGTCTTTCACACCCTAATAATCAATTTTCAATTATCAATTTTCAATTGATTATCATCTTCTCACCGGTTTCGTACGGTATGAACAGCGGTACTTACCGAGTGTAAGTGCTTTTAGCTTGTTCTTGATGAGCTGTCGTCGCAGTGGTGATATCCTGTCGATGAACATATGCGCATCCAGGTGGTCGAACTCATGCTGCATGACGCGTGCCAGATAGCCGTCCACCCACTCCTCGTGCTCGTTGCGTTCAGCATCCTCGTATTTCACACGGATGCGCTTGGCACGGGTCACACTCTCATGGATACCAGGAAGCGACAGACAGCCCTCTTCCATGGTTTCCGTCTCACTATCGTCAAACTCAAGGATATGCGGATTGATGTACACCTTCCTGAAATCCTTGTATTCGGGCAGGTCTTCCGAGAGCACATCCAGATCAATCACAGCCACGCGGATGTTAAGACCGATCTGCGGAGCTGCCAATCCCACGCCCTCGCTGGCTGTCAGCGTTTCAAACATGTTAGCCACCAGTTCATCGAGCTGGGGATAATCCTTGGGGATATCCACCGACTCCTTCCGGAGTACTGGCTGACCATATATATAAATAGGTAATATCACTTTAAGAATTTAAGAATTGAAGAATTAAAGAATTAACTTCGTTGGTTTTTGGAGCGAAGGTAGTCTTCGAGAATGATGGTGGCACTGATCTTGTCAACCAACGCCTTGTCTTGCCGAGCCTTCTTACGGAGTCCGCCGTCGATCATTGCCTGGTGGGCAAGTACTGAGGTGAACCGCTCGTCCACGTACTCCACGGGAACGCCAGGCATTTCCTTCTTCCACCTGTTCACAAACTGCTCCACACGCTGCAGGTTCTCACTCGGCTGTCCGTTCGTTTGCATCGGTCGGCCGATGATAATCCTCTCCACCTGTTCGCGTGAGAGGTAGTCCTTCAGGTAGCTCAGCAGCTCAGAAGTAGAAACAGTCGCCAACCCATTGGCAATAATCTGCAACGGGTCGGTGACTGCTATACCTGTACGTTTCTTTCCGTAATCTATCGATAGAATGCGTGCCACAGCTGATTACTGCTGGTTAAACAGCAGCCATGCATCAGCATATTCGCCAGCACGGAAGTCATTGCGGCTGCGCACGGCACTTGCCTTATCGTCGAAAGTGGTGGCCACCACGCGATACATATTGTTACTGCTGTTGAAAGCAACCTGTGCAGGATAACCGGCATTACGCAGACGCTGAGCCAGGCCAACGGCATTTGCCTTTACTGAGAAGGAGCCAACAACCACGCTGAAGCTCTTCAGACCGGCGCCATCAACCACCTGCAGCTTCTCCGGGCGTACAGAAACATTGTCAACGTTATCTACGACAACTGTCTCTGTTGAAGGACGAGTCTGTACCGGAGCTACGACAGGAGTCTCCTCGTAATTGTTGTTGGCCATATTGGCCTCTTCCTGAGCCTTTGCCTTGTCATAAGCCTTACGATAGGCACTCTCAGAAGGTTTACAACTTGTAAAAGCCAATGCTACAGCTAAACCTGCGCAAACTAACATGTACTTTTTCATAACTTTCTCTTTGTTGTTTAATATTGAACTTAGTTATTTGCAAAATTAGTAATTGATTGTGCGAAATTACACAAAATCGTGCAAAATCAAGGAAAAAACGTGCATAAAGTTTGTTAAATGACATAAATACATAGATTTTAACAAAAAATCAGTGTATTTTTTGCAGTAGAATGCAAAAGAATGCTTATATTTGCGAATGATTTAGAATATTCAACAATTAAATAATAAGCGTATGAAAACAATCAGTTTTATTGGTGCATTCATCAGCGGTGCCCTCGCAGGTGCTGCTCTTGGTCTGTTGGCAGCCCCCGAAAAGGGTTCCGACACACGTGAAAAGATTACAGATGCCATCGACGACTTCTGCAAGAAACATAATATCAACCTGAGCCGCAAGGAGATCGTTGATCTCGCTGATGACATCAAGGATGCGGCTGCTGACATTGCAGAATAATCAGGCACATGTTTTCGAGCGACAAGAATATCGAGACCATCGGACAGTTGGTCGAGGTGATCAGGCATTACGTCGGTCTGCAGAACGAGTATCTGCGGCTGGATGTCATTGAGAAGGTGGTGCGCCTGATAACGGCGTTGGCCATTGCCGCCGTCACCTTCCTCATCATCCTGATCATCTTCATCTACCTGTCGTTTGCTGCTGCCTACGCCCTGGCGCCCCATGTGGGGCATCCCGTGGCGTTCCTTATCGTAGCGGCATTCTACATCTTGGTATTCTTGTTGTTCCTTGCTTTCAGAAAGTCGTGGGTAGAGAAGCCGCTGGTGCGCTTCCTGGCCAGTCTGCTCATGGAAAAATAACGGTTTATGATAGAGAACGAGAACACCCCCGCCTACACCACCTTACGGTCGATCGAGGAACGTAAGCTGCAGTTGCTGAAGGAAATCCGCAAAGACAACCAACAGATCAACAAGTTACGCAAGCAATTGTTTGCGAAGCCTACGGCGTTGACCACACGGAGGGGAAAGAAGATGAGCGTGCAGGGTTTGATGACCACCAGTGCCGGAGTGTTCGACGGTCTCCTTCTCGTATGGAAGCTTTATCGAAAGTTCAAGAAGTAATTGAACTTTATGATTTCACTTCCTCCCCGTCGTATGCCAATTGAATATCGGGGGGCAGCATCCGGTTCACTTCCTCATGTAGTCCTATGTCGTGGCACATATGTGTCAGGAATGTTCTCTTGGCCCCTACCCTACGGGCAAAGTTCACGGCATCGTCCACATTCTGGTGCGAGTGATGATCAGGTTTGAAACGCAGGGCATTCACCACCAAGATGTCTGGGTTCATCACAAAGGGCAGCTCACTGTCGTCCATCGTCTTCATATCCGTGATATACACCAGGTTCTGAATGCGGAACCCGGTGATGGGCAGCTTGTCGTGATACACGCAGAAGGGAATCACCTCCAATTCGTTTACCTGAATGGGCTGATGGTACTGTAAGGTATGGAGATTGATCTTGGGCGCCCCGGGATACCTGTTCTCGGCAAAGCAATAAGGCACCGTGTTCATGAGTCCTCGTGAAGTGATCTCATCGGCATAGACATTCACTTCACCGAACTGACAAAAGGGTCGGATATCATCCAGACCGCCCACATGGTCGTAATGGATATGGGTTACCAGCACGGCATCGATCTTCCTGAACGACTGCCCCAGCATCTGCTGTCGGAAGTCGGGTCCCGGATCAATCAGGATGCGTGTCCGCTCCGTCTCCACCATGGCCGAAGCCCGCAAGCGCTTGTCGTGTGGATCCTTACTCTGACACACCTTACAGGTGCAGCCAATGGCTGGTACGCCCACCGATGTTCCCGTGCCTAAGAACGTAATTTTCAATTTTCAATTATCAATTAAACAATATTTACCTCGGGGTAAATATTGATTCCAAATTTCTCCTTCACATCCCGTCGGATGGCCTCGCATAGTCGCACCACCTCATCACCCGTTGCTCCGCCGCGGTTCACCAGTACCAGGGCCTGCTTGGCATGAACGCCGGCACGTCCTAACGATTTCCCCTTCCATCCGCACTGCTCAATCATCCAGCCGGCAGGAATCTTCACATGCTCATCATCCACATCATAATGCGGCATACCCTCATACAGAGCGGCCAGCTCCTCGTATTTCGCACGAGGCACCACAGGGTTCATGAAGAAGCTACCCGCGTTCCCTTCCACAGCAGGATCTGGAAGCTTGTTCTGACGAATCCCGATAATCGTGCTGCGCAGCTCGTCGGCCGTTGGCTTATCAATCCCCCTCCGTTCCAGCTCCGCCCGTATGTTTCCATACGCCACGTTCAACTGCGTTTCCGCCGGCAGGAGATATTCCACAGCCGTAATCAGGTATTTGTTTTTCCAAACGGTCTTGAACTTACTCTTCCTGTAACCGTAGTCGCAATCAACAGGAGCAATCGTCACCCGCTCGCCAGTGGCAATGTCCACCGCCTCTATCGAAGCCACGAACTCGCTCACCTCCGAACCATAGGCCCCGATATTCTGCACCACCGAAGCACCCACCTCACCAGGAATCAGCGACAGGTTCACCAAGTGTCCTAAGCCCTCGCCTACGCACCAAGCCACCACATCATCCCACAGTTCTCCGCTGCCGCAGCGCACCACAGTGGCACCATCCTCACAGGTTCTTTTCTCGATGCCTTTGATCACCGAATGTACCACGATGCCCTCAAAATCGGCTGTCAGCAGCAGGTTACTCCCACTGCCTATGATGAGGAAAGGCTCCTGACCGGTACGCAACACTGCAGCTATCTGCTGCGCATCCTCCACGTTGGCATATTCCATGAACCGACTCGCCTTCGCTTCCATGCCGAAGGTGTTATGGTGTTTCAAGCTATAGTTGCGTAAATCTTTCATGCAGTCGTTGTTATTCCACCAGCTTCACCAGTTTCCAGGCGTTACCAATCATCTTGAACGTCATCTCCAGTTCCTGTCCGTTGGAGATGCCGCGCAACAGCAGGATCTTCTGACTACCCTTGGTGAAGTTCTCACCATATACTACATTATATAAGGTACCTGAGGGCAGCTCTCCCGGCGACACCTCCTCCCATTGGTCGGGCGTGATATTCTCGTGCATCTCCTTCGAATCATCATCAGGATCCGGTCCCCGGAACTCCATGGTCTCATTCAGACTGGCATGTTGGAAGGCGCTGTCGGTGGCGAAATGCTCATAAAAGTTCAGGAACGAAGCATTTCCGTTCATGTTGATATCGTTCTGCACCACCGATGTCAGCATCCACTGACCGTTGAGTCGGTCGAAGTGATAGCACATCACCTTCTTTTCATCAAGGAAGATCTTCTCTACCGACACATGGTTGATGCTTGTATCCTTCGAGAGCTTCAGGTCTTTTCTTGAATCCAGGATCTGCGTATAGAAATTCTGCGGGAAATAGAACCGTTCCATCTTCCACTCCTTCTTGCTACGTGCCACGGGTTTCTTCCCCTCGCCCATCAGCGGGAACTGGATACGACTCATCTGGAACTTGCGGTTACTGGCGAAATTGAAGAAGAAATCGTCGAAGAGCTCATCCGCCGCCTTAGGTATGGGTTGTTCAGAGATCAGTTCCTCCAACGTATCCATAGCTATCGTGTCTGCCAGGGAATCCACCATGATACTATCTTCCATGGACACAGGCTTTTTGTCGGTGCAGCCTGTTGTCCATAGCATCATGCAGACGCATGAAATGACGACTATCCAAAAACTTTTTTTCATTCTTTTTCCCAATTTCTTGGCTATCCTCTCAAATTGATTGCAAAGGTACGAATAAGTGAGCGAAGTACAAAATAAATATAGATTTATTTTTAATTCCGAACGGGAGTATCTTCGGCGAAGCCAAAGGTACGAATAAGTGAGGGAAATACCAAAGAAAAGCTTGTTTTTCTTTGGATTTCCGAGCGAAAGTACTTTCGACGAAGTCAGAGGTACGAAAAGTCGAGCGCAAAATCTCTGCGCCTCGGCGTGAGAATAAAGTACGATTTCTCCGCGTAGCGCACCAAAACTTGTTATATTATTTGGAAGTTTCGAAGAAATAACCTATCTTTGCAACTGAATAAATAGTTTTGCTATCTATTTGTAGCTCAACATAAAAGAACCATCAACCCTAACGCATATGAAATCGAAAACTACACTCCATAGGATGTTTATCCTATTGATAACCCTGATGAGCGCCATTGGCGCTAATGCCCAAGAGGCTTATGCCTGTTATACAGAGTCGAACACCACGCTGACATTCTACTACGACAACTTGCGCAGTAGCCGTGAAGGCACGACCTACGATCTGAATACGGGTTCCGCCGATACCGAATGGGATACTGACGACACCAAATCCAATGTTACCAAGGTTGTATTTGATCCCTCGTTTGCAGATGCCCGCCCAACGACCACTTGCGATTGGTTCTGTAATATGGAGAATCTTCAATCCATCACAGGTATGAGCTACCTGAACACCAGCGAGGTAACAAATATGTTGTGGATGTTTATGGCTTGTACAAAGCTTACGAGTCTTGATTTGAGCAGTTTCAATACGTCCAAGGTGACCGACATGCAATTCATGTTCTATGGTTGCCATGCGTTGAAGAGCCTTGACTTGAGTAGTTTCAATACGTCCAATGAGATCAATATGAATCGGATGTTTAATGACTGCCGCAATCTGGAGACCATCTATGTCGGTGAAGGTTGGAGCACAGCTGCTGTGATGTCCTCCACAGATATGTTCTATGATTGCACAAAACTAGTGGGCGGCAAGGGCACAACCTATGATGCTAACCATGTGGACAAGACCTATGCCCATATCGATGGCGGCTCCAGTAACCCCGGCTATTTCACCGATGGCTCTGCGCGTCAAGCCTATGCTGTTTATACAGAAGATAATACGACGCTGACGTTCTACTACGACACCCAGCGCGACTCCCGCGGGGGCACGACATACGACCTAAATTTGAATAATTATCCTCGTTGGGCTTCAGATGCAACCTATGACAGGGTGACCGAGGTGGTCTTTGACCCTTCGTTTGCAAGTGCCCGTCCGACGTCCACTTACGCATGGTTCTATGGAATGACGAACCTTACAAACATCACAGGCATGAATTATTTGAACACCAGTAAGGTGACCAACATGAATCAGATGTTCTATTACTGTAGCAGTCTGAAGTCCCTTGACATATGCCACTTCAACACGTCTGAGGTGACCGATATGGGATACATGTTCATGCTCTGTAATAATCTGCAAACAATCTATGTGGGCGATGGCTGGAGCACTGCAGCAGTGACGCAATCAACAAATATGTTCTCTAACTGCACCAGCCTAGTGGGTGGTAGGGGCACGATATATAACGACTCCAACCCGAAGGATAAGACCTACGCCCGCATCGATGGTGGAACTGGCAACCCTGGCTATTTCAGTGATCCGCCCGAGGCCTATGCCTGTTACACCCCGTCGAACACCACACTGACGTTCTACTACGACAGCCAGCGTGATTCCCGCGAAGGTACAACCTACGATCTTAACACAGAGGGAAACGACCCTGGTTGGTATACTGATGAAACTTATGGTAAAGTGACCAAGGTGGTATTTGACCCTACGTTCGCCAACGCGCGCCCGACGTCCACTTATGGTTGGTTTTATTTCATGTTTAGCCTTCAATCCATCGAGGGCATCAGCTACTTGAACACCAGTGAGGTGACCAATATGGCATGGATGTTCGGTTACTGCACTAAGCTGACAAGCCTTGACTTGAGCCACTTTAATACATCCAAGGTTAACCGAATGTATGACATGTTCTATGGCTGTGAAAATCTGCAGACCATTTATGTGGGCAATGGTTGGAACACTGCTGCCGTAACGTACTCTTACTCTGCGTCCATGTTCTATAACTGCACCAAACTAGTGGGCGGCAAGGGCACAACCTATGATGCCAACCATGTGGACAAGACCTATGCCCACATCGACGGCGGTACGAACAATCCTGGCTACTTCTCAGAGAAGCCAAATGAGGCCTATACCTGCTACACGCCAGAAAACACCACACTGACGTTCTATTACGACAACAAGCGCAGTTCTCGCGAGGGTACAACCTACGACCTGAATACAGGCTCTACTCAGCCAGGATGGAACGCCGACGGCACCGAATCCAAAGTGACCCAGGTGGTCTTTGACCCCTCGTTTGCAGGTGCCCGCCCAACTTCCACTTATGAGTGGTTCGATAGTATGTATCTCCTTGAATTCATAACGGGCATGAACTACCTAAACACCAGCGAGGTGACTAACATGTCTTGGATGTTCTCTGGCTGTACTAAGCTGAAGAGTCTTGACTTAAGCAGTTTCAACACGTCCAAGGTAACTCTTATGGTGAGGATGTTCAGCGCATGTAGCCTCCTAACAAGTCTTGACTTGAGTAGTTTTAATACGTCCAATATAACTGTTTTGAACTACATGTTTGCTGGCAGCCGCAATCTGCTAACTATCTATGTGAGTAATGGTTGGAACACGGATGCTGCACGATCCGTGCAAATGTTCACGGGCTGTAGTAGTCTGGTGGGCGAAAAGGGCACGTCCTATGATGAGAATTACGTGGACGGTTCTTATGCCCACATCGATGGTGGAACGAGCAACCCGGGGTATTTCACTGAGAAACCGAAAGAGGCCTATGCCTGCTACACGTCAGGAAACACCACGCTCACGTTCTACTACGACAACCAGCGCAACTCCCGTCCTGGCACTACCTACGACCTGAACACAGGCAAAAACGCTACTGGTTGGGACACCGACGGCACCAAATCCAGTGTGACCAAGGTGGTCTTTGACCCCTCGTTCGCTGAAGTACGCCCGACGACTACTTACAGATGGTTCTATCAAATGACGAATCTTGAATCCATTGAAGGCATTTGCTATTTGAACACCAGCGAGGTGACTAATATGTTTGGTATGTTTGCAGTATGCAAAAAATTAACGGTTCTTGACCTAAGTAGTTTCAACACGGCTCAAGTGACTGATATGGGCGCCATGTTCTGGAAATGCAGTGAACTGCAAACCATCTATGTGGGCGAAGGTTGGAGCATTGCAGCTGTGACGGGTTCTAGTAGAATGTTCGAAGATTGCACCAAACTGAAGGGTGGGCAGGGTACTAAATACAGCTCCAGCCATGTGGAAAAGCCATACGCCCACATCGACGGAGGTCCCAGTTATCCGGGTTATTTCACTGCTCGTAATATAGGAATCACCACACGCATCGAAAATGGTCAAAGGGAATCGGTCAAAGGTCAAAGTGAAGAGTGGTTCACCATTGATGGACAGAAGCTGAGTGGGAAGCCCACGAAGAAGGGCGTGTATATCTATAATGGTAGGGCCGTGGTGCTTTAAGACATAAGAACAGATTTAGACATAATAACATAAGAACATACGTCTTTCACGCGCTAGTAGTAACAAAGAAAGAGGATGAGCAGTTGTCTCATCCTCTTCTCTTGTCCCCCTCCTCTTGGGAGGGGCTAGGGGTGGGCTCCCCTTTCTTCTTGGTCCCCCTCCCTTATGGAGGGGTCAGGGGTGGCTCCCTTTAGCAAATGCAGCTGGTAACCCCCAGGCTGGTGGCGATGGCGGTCAAGATGGCCGCTACGGTCTGAATGATGAATTTCCAAGTTTCCTTCTTCATGGTTCTTTCTTTTTAAGGTTAGTACATTTTTGTTTGTGGAATGTGGAGTGAGGAGTGAGGAGTGAGAATAGAACTGAGATACTGTTATCATATACTGAACCACTTGTACTCGAAGCATATCTCACTCCACATTCCACACTCCACACTCCTCGAATAACGGTTAGCCGTTATTCTCGCCGCTGCCTTCGCCCTCCTCATCCCCCGGCATAGCCTCCCCGGTCACTGAGCGGAACTTAGCCTTTGAGGTGAGCATCTTGGCCGTGTACTCGCTCTCCTTGCTCTGGTCGGGCAGGAATCGCACGTGGATGGCCTTCACGTTGTTCGCTGAGAAGTCCTTCTCGTCGGCCACGCCCTCGGTTGTTGCGCTCAGGTAGAACGTACCCAGTCCGTCGAGCTTGATCTTGTTGCCCTCCAGGAGCAGCTCCTCGAAGCAGTTAATGAACTTCTCCACCACGCCCTTCACGATGTCCGAGGTGTAGATCGTTCCGTGCTTCATCATGTGGCGGCAGAGGTCGCTGGTGTTCATCGTGTCCTGATGTACCAGGCGTCCGTAGGTCTTGCCATAGGCGGTACTCTTGTCGTTGTTGTTCTTGTACTTTTTGATAGTCAGTCTTGCCATAATTTGTGTTGTTTTAAGTGTTAATAAATAAAGTTTAGTTTTTGTGTCGGTTCCGATTCTCCAAGTCTGCGCACTACCTGTTGTCTCTTCACCTTTCACACTGCAAAGTTACAACGATTATCCCCAACCACCAAAAATGAGGGGTCCAAAGTCGGTAAAAATACGTTAACAAAACCCTGATTTTCTGTTAAAAAACATTGAACGCCGTAAACACTGTGAGCGATCAGTACAAACGCTCCCAGAGAGCACGGCATTCGCTCCTCGCGAGCAGAGTGTGCAAAAATAACAAATAACAAATAACAAATAACATTTAGTAGGTTCATTAGTGGGTGAAATATATGCTTATAATAATATATAATATATATATTATATATTATTATAATATTATATTAATTATAATTTGTAATCTCTTCTCTTCAAAAAGACGTTCAAAACGACCTTATTGTTATTTGTTATTTGTTATTTGTTATTTTCTGAACACAGAAAAGTCTTCGACAAGCGAAGAGTCAAAGACGGGCAAAATGAGGATCAACTAAACCCGGTATAGGTTGAATACCTTTAGGTACCTTTAATTCTAAATGGTGACAGGGGACAGATCCTGTCACCTTTGGTTATTGCTCAAAAATTTGGAAGTTTCAGGAAATCTTCCTATCTTTGCAGCAGAAATCCCGCTCGGGTGAGATATACCGAAGCTCAAGCCTCCGTAAGGGGGCTTTATTTTAATTTAGAAGTGGTGACAGGGGACAGATCCTGTCACTTTTTAAATAAAGCCTTAATTCCGCAGCACTTTAGTTTAACTATCTTTATAAGTTTCTGGGCAACAAAATATTGCCCATAATTTTGCCATGTCAGACTTTTCACTTACCTTAGTGCTGCATTTCAAGACAAGCAAAATCATCAATGACATGGCAAAGGTACAAATAAAATCAGAGAAAATCACTCCTTTTGGAGGAATATTTCATGTGAGAGAACTTTTTTCCCGTTTTTTAGGTCCGGTTATCGACAAAGTACTGGGTCTTCGATGTACGTCATTCGGTTATCAGTACGGCGAGATTGTGGGGTCGTTGTCAAGCGTTTACTTCTGTGGTGGCGACTGTGTGGAGGATGTGACATCACATCTTATGCGCCATCTCTCGTATCACCCGACCCTGCGCACATGCAGCTCTGACACCATTCTTAGAGCCATCAAAGAGCTGACACAGGAAAACATCTCCTACACTTCCGACCAAGGCAAGACCTATGATTTCAATACAGCAGACAAACTCAATACCTTGCTTATCAACGCTTTGGTTTCTACTGGCGAGCTGAAAGAAGATGATGGTTACGATGTGGACTTCAACCATCAGTTCCTTGATGCAGAGAAGTATGATGCTAAACCGACGTACAAGAAGTTTCTCGGCTACAGGCCTGGAGTTTATGTTATCGGTGACATGATTGTCTATGTCGAGAACAGCGATGGTAACACGAACGTACGCTTTCATCAGGCAGACACACACAAGAGATTCTTTTCCCTTCTGGATTCCAAGAATATCCGTGTGAATCGCTTCAGGGCTGACTGTGGTTCCTGCTCGAAGGAAATTGTCAGTGAGATTGAGAAGCATTGCAGGCACTTCTACATCCGTGCCAACCGATGCAGCTCGCTCTATAACGACATCTTTGCTCTGAGAGGATGGAAGACCGAGGAGATCAACGGCATTCAGTTCGAACTCAATTCAATTCTCGTTGAGAAATGGGAAGGTAAGTGCTATCGTCTTGTCATCCAGAGACAAAGGAGAACCTGTGGCGACCTTGACCTGTGGGAAGGCGAATACACTTACCGTTGTATTCAGACCAACGATTACAAGTCATCGACAAGGGACATTGTTGAATTCTACAATCTGCGTGGCGGCAAGGAACGTATCTTTGACGACATGAACAACGGATTCGGTTGGAGCAGGCTCCCCAAGTCATTCAT
>Ga0256404_1000559_pt1 | contig 96827 bp, 50 predicted proteins | sample RumenRJG_01DNA_FD_185990 | JGI IMG/M metagenome (GOLD analysis project Ga0256404, IMG submission 185990) | Bovine rumen microbial communities from Lethbridge, Alberta, Canada - RJG_01 | ecosystem: Host-associated > Mammals > Digestive system > Stomach > Rumen | place: Canada: Alberta | collected... | reverse complement strand
TACAGATAGCTGGGATTCATATTTCTACGCTTTAGTTAGGGGTAACCAAAGGTAGTGATAAAATCTTAGCTATCTTCATTTCTATCCATCTTTTTGGCACAAAAACTACGCATTTGTCGGATGAGCCTTAAAAAAGACTCTATTGGCGATAACATTCAAGATGGTTTGTCCATGGATTTTATACATCATATTTGTACCAAGTATTAGTAACTTATTGATATTCATATATGATTAGATTAGAGGAGGTTAAGTAAAGTATTCGGCGAAGCCAAGTAAGGTATTCGGTAAAGCCAACTTTGAAATAGCCGATATAAAGATTGTATTCAAAATCCGTGCAGCTCGTGTGAGTGGCACGGATTTTTTTATTGCATTGCCACGAACTTGCTAATCATGCACTTTAGACTGATGGCGTGATGATTAGTCGCCATGTACCATCCTTCTCTACTCGTTGAATGTAGCCTTTTGTGGTCAACTGCTTCAGTAGTATTATTGCAAGTTTTTGCCCATAAAGGTATACACCGTCTACCTTTTAAGGCGATTTTCTGCTGCAAAGATACAATTATATTATGAAAACTGTGCAAGAATCACATAAAATAGATGAAATTTCTTTGTTTCTGTTGTGTTTTCTTCAACTCTTTGATCGCTTTTAACTTTCAACTTCTGGTTTCGGACATTCACCCCTCTGATATAGTCGCTAAAACGTTTATACTCCGTATCTTATTCTTTCCAAACTTCTAAACATTAGAAAGAATTGGAAAGAAACGGAGGAGGTGGGGATGCCTGCGGCGCTACGGATGGCAGGGGCGGGGTAGTCTTCCCTTATTTCTCCACCAGTCTATACTCCTTGCCAGCACCCACGCGGTGACTCTCGAACGAGAACTGGTTGTCGTTCAGGGCATTACCCATCGCCGTGTTGCTAGTTCCCATATCGAATGAGGCGTAGCGGTTGCTCAATATTTCCTTGATCTCATCGATGCTGAGCCACCGCACATCTTCTGAGGGACGCGGTTTGCGGAACGTCTCGGCAATCATCTCCTCGAGGGTGTAGAGCTGCTGATAGGGTTCGTTCTCCTTGATGAGCGTGGCTATCTCGTCGTCATTCAGCCAAAAGCGTTCGCCGTGATTGAAGCAATAGAGTGCTTGAGCGAAGAGCTGGCGATGGTCGAGCGAGTCGCCATAGTCGATGTGTCCCTTCACGCCGACGCACACGAATCGGCGACTACCCGTTGGGTCCGTCAGCGGCTTGCGCTTATTGGTCGTACCGATGAACGAGGTATAGCGGCGATACTGCTTGATGGTCTTGCCGTAGGGCGGACGGAACTTCACGTCGGCCGACGACAGCAGATACTTCAGCACCACCTGCTGCCCTTTCGTCGTCTTGTCGAACTCATCGATGTTGATCAAGGCAAACGATGTCAGCGCGATGTTCAGGTCGAACTCGTTCTTGAAGTTGATCTTGTCGTTGTAGTAGTCGCGCAACTCCGGCGGGAGGAGAATCTTACAGAAACGCGTCTTTCCGCAGCCCTGCCTACCGATGAGCAGCGGCACAAGAGCGTTACCTGTCAGTTGTTTGTCGCTCTCACGCCACTGAGCCACCATCCCCGTCAGCCACATCTTCAGATACTTCTCCCAATGCGGCTGATCAGTTGGCACCCGTTTGGCAAGCTCTGCGATATAGTCGTTCCCGTCCCACTCCGGCAGTTTGTCGAGCCATGTGTTCACGGGATCATATTGTTCGATGCGGGTAGAATCGATGAAGCGGTTCACGTTCTTATCCCATGCTTTCAGTCCAATTTCTGTTGCCTGGAGCTTCATATCGTTGCGCACCTCATCGGTCAGGGGCTTATACTCTTGGTCGTCGCTGAATTTCTCCCGATACTCCGCCACACCTGTCATCAGGTTCTTGCGCATGTCGAAGTTGGTATTCAGGAATATCTCCGTCCGCATGGCCTGGATGGTCTCTTCCGGCACACTCTTCAAGGGCTTCACCTTGTGTTTCGCCATGTAGTCCTCCTGCAGGCTGACGTCATAGACGCTGGCAAACACGTTCCTCACCAGCATCTCGTCCCTGCCCAGAACGGGGTGCAGTAGCGTCAGACCCTGAGCATGAGCCATAGGGATTCCTTCGTTCAGACAGGCCGTAGCCACTCGCATCAGCAACTCCATCTCGCGCTCCTCGTCAGGCACATTGAAGTAACGGCCCAGCACGTTGTTCACGATGGCGAGCCAGTTTAGATGATAGGTCCTGACGATGGTACGGCCTGGCATCAGCATCTCGCTTTCGTCGCTGATGCTGACGGGTTCGTCCTGCTCCGTCTTCTTCGCATCAGCCAGAAATGCCCTCGCCTCCGGATTGTAGTACATCTCCGGATCGGCACTTAGGTAGACAGTCCGGTCCAATCGGGGTTCTAGATACTCGATGTCTATGTGGAACTGGTTCTGATAAGCCAGGCGCGCCGTCTGATACAGATTCCGATGGAACTGCAGCATATCAGCTTCAGCCGTTGGAAGCTGTCCCACACCTCCACTTTCGGAAAGGTCGGCAGAGGTTCCGTAAAGCTCTCCCCGACAAACAATCTTCACGCTTCTGCCCGATGCACCCAGAAACGCCATCAGCGTCTCGGGCATTCGGCTGACCTGATTCCTCAGGCTGACGGCTTGCTCATACGATTCCAGACCATTCAATTCCAGCACCACCAGTCCGTTGTAGGCCAGCATGCATCGTTTCTTGTTCCTATTCACATATTCTGCCGCGAAGCAGATGCGCGGCAGCCTGATGTCTGGTCCATGCTGCGTCGTAACGCTTCCGTCTTCCAATCGAGTTGGTTTCATCAGATGGTACACCTCGCGAATGCGAGTTACCTCGTCAGCGACAGCACCTTCACTGATCAGATTGACGACATCAGATACTTTCAGGCGATTAATCACCTCTTTCTTTCTGCGAATTTTCAGTAATGTTGTGTTCATCATATTTGTTTTCATGAGATTATTTCTGCAAAGATACACAATATTCATGAAAACACCAATAAAATAAGGACTTTTCTTTCCTTTTTAACATACACCAAGCAAACACCGTTCATACACCCAACCTACACAAGAGGCCTTTGGCATTTAAAGGGCTTTCAATCGGTTCAATATGCTTCGCGCGTTCAATGTCAAAGTGCCTTCTGCAGTAAAAGCATGCATCCAGTATAGCTGGAGCATATCTCTAGTGTCTCCGGAGCATAGCTCTGGAGTCTCTGGAGCATTGCTCTGGAGCGTCAGGAGCATGCTTCTAGAAGGCCCAGAGCATGCCTTTAGCATGCCCGGAGCATACCTTTTGCAAGCTGGGGGCATGCTTCTGGCAAGCCAAAAGCATTCCTTTTAGGGTGTCAAAGCATGTCTTTTAGGGTGCCAAAAGCATTGCTTTAGCAACCCAAAAGCATATCTTTGGCAAGCCGAGAGCATATCTTTTGCATGCTGGGAGCACGCTTATATCGCGGAGACACCTTAAACGAGCGAGTCCTTCGAACTCCAAAGGTCTTTAGGTGTATGTCTAATGCATGATACATGTATGTATTATGTATGAATTATGTATGTTATAATATAAATAAAACACTATAAATCAATATATTAAGTAAATGTTAGTGTATGTAGCCATTCATATAGCTCTATTCATATTCAATATCGTACTATAGAATCGTGTAAAACATCGATAATCAATGTAGATGACCATTTTCGTAAGGTCACGAAAATGATAGCTTTGGCCGATTATCTGCCCACTTCCACGATTGTCGTCAAGAATCTTGCTACGGAAATGACGAATTATAACGTCGAACAGATCTACCACAACGACATGTAGGTCAGAGCCCCATGCTCCGACCTGCATGCCTATTTATTCTCATCGTCTAAGGAATCAAGGAACAATAGGACACACTTTTTCCCCTTCCCGTTTGCACAATCAGAAAAAAGTTGTAACTTTTGCAGGCAGAAGATATCAGAAAGATACTTCTATAAGGGGATAGACCTATACGAGGCTTCTAGAGAGCAGTGCTTTGAAGGGTCTATCCGTTTCTGAATAGTTCCTGTGTGGAAAGATTCGCACCATGTTCTTTTTCTTGAAAATCTGCTGAATTTTTGTAACTAACTGATATACACCTGCATTGAAAATAGCAAAACGACAAAAGGAACAAACTAGGAACAAAAATTTCAAAAACTCCAAATTGAAAACATCTGCTTAACAAATCTTAACGCGGAAAACAAAGAAAATTTTCCGATTTTGACATTTCGTATGTAGAACAGATTAAGTAAGATGGTCTTAAAAAAGACATAATCAATAATGGGATATATATGTCGTTTTTTAACTTTAAAAGATAAAACAGAAGGAAAATGTGTACTTTGTATGGCATTCTGCTATATATTCAAAGAAATAAGAGTCTTTTTCATACTTTTACTGGAAAATAGTCGTTTTTCTCATAAAAAATAGATACTTTTGCATTAGAATTAAAAATATTAAACTCTCATGGCAAATTTGAATCGTCTGAAAGTAGTCCTTGTTGAAAATCAAAAAACGGGGAAATGGTTAGCAGAACAGTTAGGCAAATCAAATTGTACAGTAAGTAAATGGTGTAGTAATACTGTTCAACCTGATTTAAAGACATTGAACGACATCGCAGACCTTTTGAAACTGGATGTTAAAGAGTTGATAGTAAGTAATAATTATAGCTTAGAGAAATAAGATGGTTAATTCTTCCAAAATATCTAACTGGCTAAAGAGTGGAGAATATCTTTCTTTGATAGATTCTGTCCTCACTAAGATTATTCGAGATTGCGAATCGTCTGACAGTGAAGCACACACTTCGTCTATCTTTGAGAATGAAATCTATTATTTAGTCAGAAGCCAATTAGGAATCGAACTCAAATTTAGCAAGGAGACACCAATTGAAGGAATTGTGCATAAATTCGAAGGTTTGTCTTCTCGTAAAAGTGGGCATGGCAGATTAGATGCAGTCGTAAACAATATTATCATTGAATACAAACATAATACAAAGTTAAAGTCAAAGAAGCAAATATCCTCCGCTTTTGAACAGGTAAAAGACTATCTTATTGCTTTGGATAACAATGAAGGCGTAAAATATGATGCCATTCTAACCGATGGTATAAAGATAGCTTATTTTCAGTTTGTAGGTGATGTTGTTTGTAATACGTCCTTACGAAACCTAACAGTTAGCGATATAGACAGGATAATCAAAGCGATTCTAAATAACCAATCGAAAAAATTTGAACCTTCAAACATAGTAAAGGACTTTTCAATTTCCCCATACTCTGAATCAGCATCGAAGACGATTGCAAAGATACTATATAAGCAATTGTCCGATGAAATTACAGAGAAGTCAAATATGCTTTATTCAGAATGGAAGGAGTTAATGCATTTATCAGTTGAGGATAACGGTAAAAGTGGGGATATTGAGAAAAGACGAAAAGATCTTTCCGACATTTTTAAAAGTAGCATTACTGATACAGAGAAAGAATATAAAGCTTTATTCGCACTTCAAACAACCTATGCAATAATTGTAAAACTGATTGCTTGCAAGGTTGTAGATAAACTAAATTTCAATGAAGACACACATGATTATCATGATTTGTCAACACTGACGTATGAAAAGACGCAGGTCTTTTTCCAAAAAATGGAAGATGGATATTCGTACACAAGTATGGGTATTCGAAATTTCTTGGAAGGAGATTTCTTTTCTTGGTATGCAGATTCTAGACAGTGGTCAGAGGATTTCTGGTCAAACATTAAGGAAATAATCACAACACTGGATGAGTATTCTTCTTTCTCATTAAACGTCAAGTATAATCCTGTCGATGTTTTTAAGGATCTTTACATGAGCATTATACCTCAATCAATCCGTCATTCAATGGGTGAATATTTCACACCAGAATGGCTAGCTGATGGAGTCATCACTGAAGCTCTCCGTACAATTTCAAATAAAAAGTGGAGCGCAATCGACCCATGCTGCGGTTCAGGTATTTTTATTATTGCTTTAATCAAGAAAGTTGTTGGTGACATTAACATCAACGAATTATCAGAAAACGAAAAGAAAGAATTACTCCAATCCATTCTTGATAGAATACATGGTATTGACATAAATCCTCTCTCTGTTTTGTCTGCGAGAGTTAGCTATTATATTGCTATTCACCAATTTGGAGATGTTGAAGATATTGAAATACCTATCTTCTTGGGTGACTCTGCAATTGTTCCTATTTCCAAGAAAATTGATGGAATTGATTGCTATTATTATTCTATAAACAATAATAAGTATGGGGCATTAGAGGTTCTTTTACCCAAAAGTTTTGTTGATAAACCTGATTTTGGAAAAGCGATGAGTGACTTACAAGCACTTGTCAAAGCCGAAAGCGCAAATGTTTTATACTCAAAAATTATAGAGGATTTTTCTGAAAAACAAAAAGGAAGCGAAGCTCTTATGAACTCCATTCGCCAGCTATCTGAAGACTTAGTAAAGCTACATAAGAATAAATGGGATGGTATTTGGATAAGAATTACTACCAACTTTATGATGATAGCACGTCTTCATAAGCATGACTTAATCGTTGGTAATCCACCATGGGTTAAATGGGAGCATCTTCCTGCTGCCTATACAAGAAAAATAAAAGAATTCTGTGACATCAGACATATTTTTTGTAATGACGGGATGTATGGAGGTGCCCAGTTGAACATCTGTGCCTTAATCTCAAATGTATCTGCAACCAACTGGTTGAAGGAAAATGGAGTATTGGCATTCTTGATGCCAGATAGTCTTATGTCTCAAAATTCTTATGAAGAGTTTAGAAATTTCTATACAGACTATAACAAAAAAGAAAGACTATACCTGCAAAAATTAGATAGATGGTGTGCACCATTGCGACCTTTTAAAGTCGGAAAGAAATCTGTAACTCAGGATTTTAATACATATTATTACTCAAATTCTATAATAGATTATAAAGAAGGAGTAAAAGTTAGGGCTATTGCTAAGAAAAAGGGTATTAATGACTTACTTATCAATAAGTGTCTGACTTTTGAAGATGCAAAACAATACCTAGTTTTGACAGAGCAATCAGCAAAACAGCTAGCTAAAAATTCCACACAATTTACATATGTGTCGGATCTCTTTGACTATTCTCCAATAATTGGTAAGTCTTCATACGACTATAGAACAGGTGTTGAATCTACCCCATTTGAGATATTCAAGATGCTCGGCGAAGGTACTTCAAAAAAGGCAAATCACTACAGATTCAAGAACAAAGTTCTTAAAACATCAAAGTACAAAGTTGATGACATACCACAAAATGGTTGGGATTTTCCAGTAGAATTACTATACCCTATGGTTGAAGGGCCTGCAATTAAACCTTTTACATTCGACTGGGGTAATAATTTTCATTTGATTCCTTACAATAGAGAAGATACATCTAAGCCTATTTCTTTAGATGATCTTACAATTGCGAATCCTGAAGTTGCAGTGTATTTTTGTAATCATAGGACATTATTGGATCAGCAGTCTGACAAAAGCAAAACAATGCATCAAGGTGATGAATTTTACGCTTTATCAAAAATAGGTCCATATACATTTGCTCCTTTCATTGTCGCTGCAAGAGATAACTCAAATTTCTGTTCTAGCGTAATAAATCCAGTAATGACTCCTTGGGGAGAAGTTAAGCACGCAATTTGTGTGAAGCATACAATAATCATCAGTCAAGATATTGATGGAAACTATATTACTGAGGAAGAATCGCATTATATCAACGCGATACTTAACAGTAGTATTGTTCATTCGTATATTCATTCAACATTCAAGACAAATGGATTTAGCTTGAAGAAATCGAATCTTTGTATACCTAAATTTGATAATTCTAATCGATTACATAACAGACTTGTTATCCTTTCAAAATATGCGTCATTGAAGAAAAATGAGAAGAAACGAGAAAGAGTTGCAGAATTGGCATCAACACTGTATGTTATGGCTTGCCAAGAGCATAAAAAAGCATGCACGGCCAAAATATACGAATTGCCTGAAATAGAATCTATTGATATGGCCGCCGAACCATTTGAATGCTATCAGTGGGAAAAATTCGATAAGAGCATAAGTGATTTCTTTGGCGGTGACAAAACGATCCTAATAGGTTGCTTCAAAGGTAAAAAATATCTTGACTGGATTCTTGCCAATAGCATATATAATATTAGATTGGGTAAAGCTAAAGGTTCAATGGAAGAAAATAGAGAACTCTTCAATAAGACTTCATTGCTGGTTTTATACGAACTGGGTAAACCAAATAATCTTTCTGTTTATAAGATTATTAGTAATAAGGAAATGAGCAAGGAAGAACTCTTGGCTATGAACTATCCAAATAAGAAACCGCGAAAGAGTTATATGACTTTTAACATAGCGCCATTTGAAATGGATTTGTCATTCTTAGGGGAGCAACATCTTATAGAAAAGCTCATTGAGCTTAATTCGGAAAATGCGAAAGGAACACCTGTATTCATTCGACCATAGAATAAGTTTTATATGATGATACGAAATAAAATTTGGGAAGAAATAAAGGAAGCAGATGTGTTTTACCGGTGTGCGAATGATTATTCTTCGGTGCAACGCAAAGTATTGTTTTCCTATAAGTTAGCTATACCTAGCTTAGCGGCATTGTGTGCTTTGTTTGCAAAATTGGAAATGCCAAATCATACCTTTTGGTTGGCTATTCTGATTTTTGTTTCTTCTATACTGAAAGCGTTCTTTACCCAAATCATTTTGCCAGAAAAAAGTATTGATGCATTAGACAAATTGGGCGGTGATTTTGAAAACTATCGTAATAATTTCGAAAAGTTGATGGAAGAATATGACAATGAGAAGATAACAGATGAAGATGTTATTAAGGAACTTAAAAAGCACAATTCAGATTATATTAAAAAGAAGTCAGAATTGAATCAACTTGTTCTATGGATTCCTTCTTGGAAAAATAAGCAATTTCAAAAGGATTCTGAAGAGTATTTATTACGAGTACATCACAATCAATATGATTAGATTATGAAACATGCAGTAAACAAGTTCAAACTAATACACAAAGATCCAAAACATCAGGCTGAAACGCCAAAACCATCTAGAATTGCGCCACCTCCAAAGCCTAAGAAATAATATGGATAAAAGTCAAACAAATCAAAGAGAGTTTCCAACTCCTTCTAAGCTGCCACCACCGCCGCAGCCGATTAAAAAGTAACATATATAGCTGACACTATTATGGGCAAGACAGTAACAACATATCTGATAGATGGAGATCCGAAAGGGACTCAGTATGTGTTCATCAGCAATAAGATTTGCCAGATGTATGTAATTCCTCGTTCTAATCTTTCTATTCTGAATGAGCGACAAGAGTTACAGACACCGGCTTTTTATATCTTGCTGGGCGAGGACGAGTCTACAAAACCAAAGGCGTATATTGGGGAGACGGAGAACTTCCGCGAACGGGTGAAAGACCACGATAGCAAGAAAGCATTTTGGCAAAAGGCGTTGCTGTTTATCTCGAAAGATGCTGCGATGACAAAGGCTGATGTGCAATACTTGGAGCATCGGGCAATCGCGGAGGCAAAGGCTTCCAACAGTTTTGTTCTGAATGAAAACAAGCAAACGCCCAAGGCCCCTAACCTTCCTGAATACAGGAAGGATGATATGGAAGGATTCTTTGAAGATGTGAAGTTTCTCACTTCTTTCATTGGCTGCACCATCTTTGATGTTACCAAGCCAAAGGAAGAGCACTTATTCTTTACGAAAGGGCGTGGTAGTAATGCAAAAGGCTTCTATCACACCAATGGCTTCACTGTACTAAAAGGAAGCATCATTGCTAATTCATCAGTCCCTTCATTTGCATGGAAAGAGAAACGTGAAAAGCTTCTAAAGGATTACACGATTAAAGATGGTGACTTGCTGAAATTGAACTCTGACAAAACATTCCCAAGCCCCAGTACGGCAGCAGATTTCTGTATTGGCAGTAGTAATAACGGTTGGCTCGTATGGAAAGACAAAGACGGGCAAACTTTAGACGCTGTTTATAGGAAGCAATTGGAATAAAATGTGTAACTTTGCAAACGAAAGAATATATGAACAAGGCGATAAATGAAGAAGTTAAATCATAGAACAGATAGGCCTCAAGACGAGATTCCTGAAGACATTTGGATTCAGAATGTGCTTGATGCGTATCGTAAAGAACACGAGGAGTTGGAGTTCCTGCGCTCTTTTGCTCATGGGCTTGAAGAAGAGAATGTGCAATTGAAAAAGGAACTTGAGAAGTTTGCAGAAAACGGCGAGGGCAAAGATGTTTTTGAAAGAAATAAGTTGCTGGTTGAAGAAATAAGAAGGCTCAAGGGTTTGATAGAAGAAGCCTATCCCCTACGGGTGATGAAACTTTCTACATATAAGAAGGTTCTCCAACAACAAGAATCATATATTCGTCAGTTGCAGAAACTGCTGGACGCAAATGGTATTGTTTATCATGAGATTGCCAAACTACCTATCAACGATGTTAACCAAATAGATGTAAACGCTGTACGCAAGTCAGACGATCTGAAAAAGTCAATCGAACTTACAGATGAGACGATATCAGAGAAAGATATCTGATGTTGTTATCTTTTCAGTGTCTGCCCGTCATTTGTGCCCAATTTGTGTCTGTTGTTCGGGCAGACACAGGGGTCTGCCCCTACACGTGGCGAAAGCTGCGGTGCACGGGCAATTCGGGCTCACCCTGAAAATGTTAATGTTTTACAACTTTCACAGACTGTGTTAAACTTTTTAAGGATTGAAACATCAAAAGAGTAAAGTTATATCAAACTACTCAATGATTCATTAACTTATGAAAAAAATTATTCTTTCTTTGATGGCTCTGTCATGTTTGACGGCGTCAGCTCAGTTCGGGGCTCCAAGAGAGAACCCCGTTGTTCCTTCAGTGGTTACAGGCGTGACGGAAGACTTCAAGCCTGCAACGACCAATCAGGGTGGTAAGCAATACCCGATGGTGAACTCACAGCGCATGGTGCGTGCGCAGATTCGTGCTCCGAAGGCTACCTTCGTAGGCCTCGACATCGCTGGCAAGATCTATGAGATGACGAAGGACGAGAACGGTGTGTGGACCGGTACGTCGGAGCCTCAGGACGAGGGCTTCCACTACTATCAGCTGAACATCGACGGTGCGTCGGTACCCGATCCAGGCAGCCTGTACTATTATGGTGCGAGCCGTTGGGGCAGCGGCATTGATGTTCCTGCCGCCGACGAGGAGTTCTACACGGTGAAGAATGTTCCGCAGGGCTCTATCAACGAGGTCTACTACTGGTCGGACGTAACGGAGAAGATGCGTCACGGATATATCTATCTGCCTGCAGAGTACTATAAGAACCCCACGAAGAAATTCCCCGTGCTCTATCTGCAACACGGCATGGGTGAGAACGAGACGGGCTGGAGCGCTCAGGGCAAGACGGGCATCATCATGGATAACCTCATTGCGGCAGGCAAGGCAGTGCCGTTCCTCATCTTCATGGATAATGGTCTCGACGTGCGCCGTCCAGGCGATCCAGCTCCCGGACAGGGTGGCTTTGGCGGTCCGCGCCCACAAGGACAGCGTCCGCAGGGCGGTCCTGGACAGGGTGGTCCGCGTCGCGGCTTTGGCTTCAATGCCTTCCAGGACGTGCTCATCAAGGACATCATCCCGATGGTAGAGAAGAACTATCGCGTGATTGCCGATGCTGATCACCGGGCAATGGCTGGTCTGTCGATGGGTGGCATGCAGACACATGGCATCACGCTGGCTAACCCGACGACGTTCGGCTATGTGGGCATGTTCAGCGGTGGCACCTTCAACACGGAGGAGCTGAAAGACGCTGCCGACTTCAAGAAGACCAACAAGGTGCTCTTTATGAGTGCCGGCGGCAAGGAAACCAGAATGGCAGAAGGCGAGAACAGCGTAGGCGCAGCTGCCAACAACCTGAAGGCTCTCGGCATCAATGCTCATAGCTATGTGTCGCCCGGCACCGCCCATGAGTGGCAGACCTGGCGCCGCAGCCTCTATCAGTTCGCCCAGTTGTTGTTTAAGTAATTTCTTTTAGGGTTTAAAGGGGAGATTTAGAGCCCCTTGATAAGGGGCGGCTATAATGCAGGGTTTAATATGCTTCGCGTCTTCAAGAAAACATTTATAAAAAGGGGGAGTAAAGGGACGAATGCTTTGCAACCTACTGTAGGGGCAGCCCCCCGTGTCTGCCCGATTTTGTAAAGATTTATATCCGAAGATATCCCCGCGCAGAGCCACAGAGGTTTTGGGAGTAATCGGTGGAGAATAAAGAGTACGCAGAGAGTTTGTTGGCCGCAGTTCGGGCAGACACGGGGGTCTGCCCCTACGCGTGGAGGGATGTCGTAAATGGGGAACGCAAAGTCCAGCCGCTCGGCTTTCTTTCTCCGATAAACTACGAAAGCGCCACCCTTCGGGATGTCGAGCGGCCGCTTTCATAGCGAAGCGGGGAAAGAACGCGACTCGTCGCGTCCCTACATAAAAAAAACCGTGCAGGTCGGATGGCTGCACGGTTTTTCTATTCTATTTATTGCTATAACACTTGCTTACCGGAACATGAACTTCATGGAAGTGCCGTCGGCACGATGCAGAATGTTCAGACCGGCCACAGGACTGGCGATGCGCATGCCCTGCAAGTTGTAAAGGGTGTCGCCAGGCAGGATGTCGCCCCTGTGCGAAAGGTGGCTGATGGCCGTGACGTCGGAGTTGGTTTCTATCATCTTGCGATTGGCCTCGCGGACGCGGTCTTCGTAGACCTTCACAACTTCGCGGTCGTAGGTCATCAGTCCGTTCACCTCCACCTCTACATCGGTGGTCTGCGTGTAGATGGCAGCTGCGAAGCAAGCCTTGTGATTGTTGAAGGTGATGCCCTGTCCGAGTTTTGTAATCTGGTCGGCATAGCGTTCATAGCGAGCGGTGACGCCCTCGACGGAGCCGTTGTCGTTGTAGAGTGTGGCGAAGCGCTCATACCAGCGGTGGCCTTCGATGTTCAGACCAAGACCACCATACTCGCCAAGCACGAGGGGCTTCTCAGGATCGTCGAAGTTCAACACGATCGGGTCGGAATAGGTGTGCAGGTCGACGATGTCGCCTACGCCACGATGGAAGTTACCACCCGATGCAGGGTTGATGATGCGGGTGGGGTCCTGCTGGCGCGTGAGGTCGACCACCTGGGCGGTCTTGAACTGTCCCCAGCTCTCATTGAACGGTGTCCATACGACGATGCATGGGTTGTTGTAGTGCTGCGCGATGACATCCTTCCATTCGTTCTTAAAGGCGTTCTCGGCAACCGTCGACAACGAGCCGTCGCCCTGATACCACTGGCGCTCCACCCAGTCGGTCTCGCCACCCATCTGAACGCTTGGCATGTCCTGCCAAACGAGCATGCCGAGACGATCGCAATGATAATACCAGCGGGCAGGCTCCACCTTCATGTGCTTACGAATGGTGTTGAAGCCCCACGACTTGGTCTTCTCAATGTCGAAGCAGAGCGCCTCGTCGGTGGGAGCCGTGTAGATGCCGTCGGGCCAGTAGCCCTGGTCGAGTGTGCCGAGCTGGAAGAGCGGCTTGTTGTTGAGCATCAAGCGCCAATAGCCCTTGTCGTCGCGGGCATACGACACCTTGCGCAAGGCGGCATAGCTGCTGACGTGGTCGACGACCTTGGAAGCCGACAGGTAGTCTACTTCAAGCGTGTAGAGGAAGGGACTGTTGGGACTCCAGAGCTTGGGGGAGGGGGCAGTCAAACTGCAATTGACGGAGCTTTCAGCGGGCAGTGTCTCTGTTGCGACGACGGTTTCGCCATCCTTGAGCGTGAGCCGCACCTGGTCGCCCTCGGCAGGGCGGTTGAGTGTGAGTGCGATGTTGAACTGCGAGTTATCGACATCGGGCGTTGTGCGGATGTCGTAGACGTATTGAGGGTTGACGGGTTCCAGCCAAACAGTCTGCCAGATGCCCGAACACGGCGTGTACCAAATGGTAGCGGAACCCTCCCAGTTGATGCGTTGCTTGCCTGTTGCCTGCTTGTTCACATCGGTGGGGTCGCTGACGACGACGACGAGCTCGTTCTCGCCCTCCTGCAGGCCTGCGGTGATGTCGAACGAGAAGGCGGAGTATCCACCGGTGTGATTACCCAGGCGGCGTCCGTTCAGATAGACCGAACAGCTATAGTCGACAGCTCCGAAGTTCAGGCGCACGTTGCGGCCAGCCCACTGCTCGGGTACGGTGAATTGGCGGCGATAGATGAGCCACTCGTCGGCATCAATCTGTCGCATCACGCCAGAGAGACTCGACTCAATGGGGAACGGCACCAGGATATGTCCCTGATAGCTGACGTCTTGAATAGAGCTGCTGCTGGTAACGGCATAGTCCCACAGTCCGTTGAGGTTCATCCACTCGTCGCGCTGAAGCAGCGGCCGCGGATATTCGGGCAGTGGATTCTCCGGGTCGACATCGGCCGTGAACTTCGACTTCAGTCGCTCGCCGACGGGCTTCCACTCGCCCTGTTCAGGCGGAGCCGGGGCAAATTTGTCCATGAGCACCTTCATCCAGTGACCACCGATGACCGAGCGTGCACGGAAGCCACGGGCCGAGCCGCTGCCGTTGGTCCAGAACCAGTCAGAGAGTGGCCAGCGTGTCGGCGTCTCGTTGGCATAGGCCCAGATGCGGTCGCTGAACTGCAAGAATGTATCGGTGTCGGGGGCCATGCCTGCCATCCACATAATCCAGTCCGTTTTCGAATAAGCCTCGCGGTTGTCGAGTGGCAGTCCGTAGCGGTTCTGATGCTTCAGGTAGAACTTGATTTCGCGACGCATCACGTCTTCTGAGAAGAGGTTCAGTCCCCACAGCTTATCCCAAACCATGTTGTACTTAATGCTCCAGGTGCCGCCGCGGTCGAAGGCGAGTTTATAATGGTCGCCGTCGCGGGCATCGATTTCCCAGATTTGTGCCATCTGGCGCGCCTTCTCCTGGAACGGTCGCCAGCGTGCCTCGCTCTGTCCCTTCATGCGAGCCAGTTCAGCATAGGCGGCAACGCCGAAGATGGCTTTCAGCGAGAGGTTGGCATTGTGGGCCCAGTGGCCAGCGAAGTCGTCGGTGCACAGCTGGTTTTCCGGGTCTTGTCCGTTATCCCTGAGATAGATGGCCCACTGGCGCAGGAGGTTCATATCGGCATTCGAGAGCCAGTCGGCATTGCCGTCGATGCGGCTGATGGCATAGCAGAGGGTGAGAATGTTGCCGCTCTCCTCGACGGGCATGTTACCACCGAAGCCCCCGCCACCGTCGGGACGTGTGATGGAGTACACCTGGCCGTTGGCATGCGGATAGGTGCCGAGGTCGTGGCAGGCAAACTGTGGGAATCCCCAACGCGAGGTGTTGCTGCAATAGTCGATGATGGAGCGCACCATTGCCTTCTGCAGGTCGGTGTTGTAGCAGAGGAACAGCGGAGCCTCCGGGTAGGTCAGGTCGACGGTGTTCACACAACCGTTGGAGTTGTTCTCCTTCGAGAAGAAGAGCAGCTTGTGGTCCTTGTCCTCGAAGAGCTTATGGGCGGCGATGACGTGACGATAGCTGCCCGAGAGCAGTTCGGCATACTTCGTGTTGCCAGCTGCCAGGCCGTCGTCGTAGATGGTCTTGTCCTGCTGGCGACAGCGAGCCATGATGTCGGCATAGCCGTCGCGCAGCTCTTGGAACGCCTGTGTGATGGTCTTGCCGTTACGGGCCCAGTAGCCTTTGTAGTCCTGGTTCATGTAGCGGATGTCTTTTACCTCATCGTAGCCAATCATCATGAAACTACGACCCTCACGGACTTTACCGAAGTCCTTCATGTAGGCCAGCGTGGGCATCGATGCGGCATCGATGCTGCTCATGGGACCTTCGTAGTCCATGAGCTTGCCGTTCGAACAGAAGTAGCTCTCCATTTGTGCGGCATCGTTCATGCTCACGGTTCCGTTCACGTCGGGCAAGTACAGGTAGCCCCAGTCGATGGTGATGAGGTCGCCGGCCTTGCCCAGCACGGGTTGTGCCACCGAGCCTGCTTTCAGGTAGTTGATGCCGCCGGCGCTGATGCGTTCCGAGCGCGTCGACTGATTCATCTGGTCGACGGTCAGCTGGGGTGTGGTGGCAAAGTAGAACTGCACGTCGTGTGCCTGGCCGTCGGTCGACGTCACCTGATACGACAGATAGTTGATGGGCGTAGAGAGCAGGTCGAGGTCGTCTATGAGCATCGGGGCCGTGAAGACCACCTTCAGCTCTACGGGACCACATGTGAAGGTGTAATAGGTGCTGGTGGCCAGTACGTCGACGGCTGTCTGCACAGCGTTCTCGACTCCAGTGGGCGCGATGAGCATGTTCTCATAGAGGCCGAAGTCGACGTAGGCACCGCCGGTGGTGTTATGACAGTGGGCAGCAATCATGTTTGTGCCCTCCTTCAGACAAGCCTTCTCAGTCGTCGTCAGGCGATGCGTCTCGCCCTGCAGCCACGTCTCACCGGTTGCGATGATGCGGCGACCGTTGATGAAGAGCTCGAAGACATCGTCGTGTGAGAACTGTATCCACAGCTCCTTCTGCAGGTCGCCGGCCGTGAGGTCTACGCTGCGACGGATGTAGATATCGCTGTTCTGCGCGCTCCAGTTGTGGCGGCAGTTGGGATATTCGTTGGCTGTACCCCAGGCGGCATCTTCCGTGGCCCACGCGCTGTCGTCGAAATCGAGAGCCGTCCAGCCCGTACCGGTCTGGCGGTTGTAGTTGACCTTCGCCGTCCAGCCGCTTTCGCCAGTCGACATCGGGGCAATGGCCTTCAGCAGATTGGTGCGCTGGCGACCCATGAAGCGATAAGCCTTTCCGTCGACGCGCAGCAGTCCGTCCATCGCTTTCTCGGCATCGCTCCAGTGGCGGGTGGTGCCGTCGTTGAGTTTGTCGAAGGGCGACCACAGCGAGAAGTACGGGTCGTTGACGAACAACGGCACGGAAGGCAGTCGGAGCGACGAGGGCTGGTAAGGCTGGAAGTCGGCGGCCGTCTGGGCAGTAGCTATGTTTGTTCCGGCGAGCAGCATGAGAGCTGCCATGAAGAGTTTCGTTCTTTTCATATTGTTGTGTTTTGTTGAATTGAAATCTCCGCGCAGAGCCGCAGAGGTTTTCTTCTCTTTATACCCTTCTACTATTTCAGGGCGACCTTACGTCCTTGTATGATGTAGATGCCTCCGGGAAGTGAGTCGGGGGTGCCACAGGCGGGCTGTCCGGACAGGGTGTAGATATGGTCGCAAGAAGGAAGGTCCTGCCGATGCAGGCTGATGCTGCTGGACTGCGCCTGGCGATAACGCCAGATGGCCAGCAAGGCATATTCCGACGCGAAGCTTGCCTGATGGAAGCCCTTCGTCTTGTTGCCGTCGTTCCAGCCGTTGAGCAGGTTGATGGGGAGCATGCCCGACCGTAGATAATGGTCGTAGGCGTAGTCGAGGTTGGTCTCGAACGACTGGAGCGCAAGTGCGGGATATGATGTCTCCACCTCAGCGGCATCGGCATCGGCGTAGGCGCGCATGAGCACATTGTCGAACCAGGCGTTGAAGCCCTGAAGAGGCGAGGCATCGGTGGGCCACTCGCGGTAGGTGACGCCATCCTTGCGCACGGGGCGTGAGAAGCCCGTGTAGGCATAGTGGGCCAAGTCGGTGACGTCAGACAGGTATTCATCGCTGCCCGTGGTGCGCCAGAGTTCGACGGCTCCTGCCAACATCGTGCCTGTGTTGTAGGTGTAGGCGGTGCCAGTGGGTCCTCCCGTGGCGACATGGGCGCGGCGGCGCTGGGCTCCCGAGCCTACGTAGGAAAGCGTTCCATCAGCCCCCATCATGTCCCAGTAGAGGTGGGTGCCGGCGTTGCGCAGGGTTCGCTTCTGCCAGGCGTAGATGCGCTTGGCGAAGTCGATGTAGTGCTCAGATGGCTTCACTACTTCGCTGACCACCTGGTTCTCGGCGTTGCGATAGTAGTAGGTGAAGGATGGCTGCTCGTCGGGCACTGAGAGGATGTCGTGGAGCCAAACGAGCGGCTGGATGATGGGTCCGTTTGAGCAGGCGTGCTTGGAGTTGTAGCCCGGTCCCCATGTGATACCACCGTATTCCTCGCCTTGATCGTCGCGCCAGCAGTCCCAGCCGTCGAGGACGTAGTCGGTGAGGCTCATCGCTGTGCTGAGGAACTGCTTCTCGCCCGTCAGCCGATAGGCGCGGATGAGTTCGCGCGCCAGCCACATCTGGTCGTCGTAGACATTCTTCTTCAGGTTGTCGCCCGTGACGTCGCCGCGTCCGCGTACGCTGGCACGAGGCACGGCATAAACCGTTGTCCACGTCTTACGGGTGGCATACGACGTGAGCGTGTAGGAGCCACGATAGTAGTCGAGGTTGTCGATGAGCACCTTCAGTCGCTGCTCGCAGCGGTCGTAGCTGCTGGCATAGAGCAGGGGCAGGTCGTCCTTCAGCGCCTTCAGCGCCTCGAGCACTGAGCAGTGGGCCTCGATGGCGGCGGTGTATGGCCACACATCGCTTGGCCCGCTGACATCAGTGTTGGTGACGTCGCAGACGTCGACCATATAATAGTTTGTGTTGGTACCTCTGAACGAACGCTCCATCGTGGCATCAAGTATTGCGATGGCACGCTGTAAGTCCTGCTCAGCCTGCTGCAGTTGGGCCGACAGCGTCGCCCAACTTGCAAGGCTGCAAATGATGAAGAATAGTCTTTTTTTCATTGTCGTTTATTGGCCTGTCGGCCGTTCAAAGTGTCAATGGCCAGTGTCGGCCGTGAAAGGAGTGAGGAGGGGTTACCACTGAATGGCCTGGTCCTCGTCAGGAATCTGTGTGTTGATGGTGCGTTGGAGGGTAAGCGTTCCGCTAATGTTGTAGTAGAACTTCGAACCCACCGACGAGGTGTAGTCAGCAAAATCGTAGTCGATGTTGTTGATGATGACGTTGCGATAGCGCAGATAGGGCTGCGTCTGGTCGTCGCTCTCCACCATGCGATAGGAGGCCTCCTTGTTCACCTTGAACTCCACTTCAGGATTGTCGCACCAGAAGCTGACGGTGCCGGCCGTGCCACCGCTGAAGCGGGCATACACCTTGTAGTTCTTGCGCCAAGGGCTGCTCTCGTCGAAGCGTCCGGCATAGAAGAACACGGTGTTGTCGTCAACCACATAGGTGCGCAGCTTGTCGAGACCCGTTGAGTTGGCATCGCCCTGCACGGAGATGGTCAGACCGGTAGCACTGTAGTCGCCCGAGAAGTCGTTGAAGGGGAACACGCGCAGCATGGCCTTGCGGTAGTTTTTTCGCGGATTGGCCTCGTAGCTCTGTCCCTCGTCGACAACGGTAAGCGGCAGCACCCACTTCTCAACCAGGTCGAGATTGCGGAAGTCGAAGCGTATGTCGAGCAGGCTGACATCCTTTCCGGCGGGGATGTCGACCGATGTCGGACAGCTGGCATACTGCCACATATCGGAGAAGTAGAGCTCCGTGCGTGTGGCAAAGCGCGCCCAGTTGAGGGCAGCCAGCGTGTCGGGGTCGTGGGCAACGAGCACTGTCAGGTTACGGCTGTTGTGCGTGGAGCCACTCACGATGACGGGCAGCTGGTAGTTTGACTGTCCCTGTCCGAAGAGAGGAGTGCCATCGGCGTTCTTCCTCGTGTAGGGCACGTAGATGGGAGTGACGCCCTGGTCGTTGAGCGGTGCCCGGAAGCTGACGTATTGCTCGTATTGCTCGTCTTTCCACTCGTCGTTGCAGCTGACGAAGGAGAGGGCGAGGGTGATGGCTGCTATGAGATAGCAACACAGCGGACGGGCGCTCAGGAATGTTTTGATATTGCGTTTCATAATCATGACGTTTTTTTATTAGTCGTAGTATTGCCATCCAGGGTTCTGGGTGAGTTTATAGTTGCGCTTCAGTTCCTCATGGCGGATGGGCCAGAAGTACATCTTTTCAGAGAAGGTGGTGGGCAGGGATGTGATGGGCACAATCTTCTGGAAGTCGTCGCGCTGGGCACGTGTCATCATGACGTTACAGCCATAGATGATCTTCGACTCCTCCACCTGTGCATCCATCCAACGGCGCAGGTCGTAGTAGCGCTTGCCTTCGCCCATGAGCTCAATCATGCGCTCGCGCTTGATCTTGGTGCGGAGCAGGTCGCGGTCGGCATATTCCTGCTGCGAGTAGTCGGGCAGTCCGGCGCGAATGCGCACGGGCTGTATGCCCCGCTGTATCTCCTGCACGTCGCGTGAGATGCTGTAGTTCTTCGACCCATCCCATGAGGCGACGGTGTACGACTTCGTGAGCTCGTTCAGGCACTCGGCATACATGAGCAGGATGTCGGCATAGCGGATGGCCGTCTCGTACTTCTGCTGGATGTGGCTGTAGTCGCCGTTGTCGGAACGGTAGTCGCCGGGGTTCACCCATTTCTTCACACCGATGCCTGTGCGCAGATAGCGCGTGGAGTTGGTGTAGCCGTCGCCGGTGTCGCTGTCGCGATAGTAGAACACGGGCTGATAGGTGCCGGAGGTGGTATGGCTGGGGTTGGTGTCCCACCACTTCGAGCCGTTGAAGGCTACGGATGCATAGAAGCGCGGCTCGCGGTTGGCATACTGCAGCGACACATTCGTGGCCAGCGGCGGATATTGGCGGAAGTCGCGGGCGGTGGTCCATCCCTTCACGCGCTCAGAGCCGTCGCCGCCGTTCATCTCGCTATCCTTTCCCGGCACGTCGGTACCGTCGTTCATGTAGTAGGCATCCACCATCTTCTGAGTCATGCCGTGGGAGTTCCAGCCGTTGAGCGACGAAGGCAGCTGGTGGGCCACGAGTGCCGTCACGGAGTTGTTGATGTCGTCGCACATGTTATAGCCACGGGTGAAGAGCAACTCAGGATTGTCGGCCATACCCACTTCACCATCGAAGATCTGGCGATAGCTCAGGTAGGGGTCGATGTCCTGCCATCCGTAGGGCCAAGGCTTCTCCGAGAAGTTGCCGTCGGCAGGCGGTGTGATGGTGGCATCGCGGTCGAAGGTGGCCACAGCATTATAAGGAGCGTGGTAGAGTTCGTAGCCGCCGTCGCACTCGATGATGTCGCGACAAGCGGCAGCAGCGCGTGCCCACTTCGACTCGTCGTAGTCGGGGCTGAGCAGTGGCGTGCCATCGAAGTTCACCAGCATGCGAACCACATCGTCTTTCACCGACGGATCGTGGCGACCGTTCTTCAGCTGACCGTTGGCCAGTGGCGAGGCAGCATAGAGATAAGCCAGTGCACGAGCAGCCAGGCACGAACCCTTCGTCGGGCGTGTCATGTTCAGCGGGTCGCGCTTCCAGTACTGAATCTCGCTGGCAGCCTGCTCCATCTCGTGAGCAATGTAGACGGCGCAATCTTCATAGGTGCTGCGTGGAATAGAGATGGCCTCGTAGTTCTGTGTGTAGTCGACACCCTCGTCGGGCATGATGGGGATAGGACCATAGCGGCGCAGCAGCAGCCAGTAGTAGTAGGCACGGGCGAAGCGAGCCTGGCCTTTGCGGTCGATGCGCTCCTCGGGTGTCATCTGCTCGTTCATGTCGATGTGATGAATGAACACCGAGGCTTGATAGATGCCCTTGTAAGCCTTTTCCCAAGCCCAGTAGCCCGTCTCCTCGTCGTATTCGCCGAGCTTGAAGGCGTTGTAGGTGTGGCGATATTCGTTGTTGTTGTCGCCGTATTGCGGGTCGCGGTCACCATAGTACATATCGTCGGCGAAGCAGTGATAGTGGCCGTTGCCCTTCGAGATGACGTCGGCCAGCTCGTTGTTCATGAACGAGTAGGCATAGGCGAGCCACTGTTCCGACTGTGTGCGGCTGGTGAAGACGGTCTCGAGCGTTTTCCGATCGTCGAAGTACTTATCGGAGTCGAGGCGGTCGGCGCAGCTGGCGAGGGTGAGCGTTGCCGTGATATAGCAACAGGCGGCACCTGCCAGGAGTATTTTGTTGAAATAGTTCTTATTCATAATATTTCAGAGTTGAGGGATGGATTAGAGGTTGATCTGTACACCTGCGGTCACTGATTTCGTGATAGGATATTTCTGACCGTCGCTGCTGCCCATCTCGGGATCCCATGTAGAGAACTTCGAGAACGTGAGCAGGTTGGTGGCCTGCAGGAAGAAGCGCACGTCGTTGATGTGAGCCTTGCGGGTGAAGGTCTTCGGCAGCGTGTAGCCGATGTCGACGTTCTTCAGGCGCAGGTAGCGTCCGTCGCGCAGCCAGTAGGAGGAGGCGCGGTTGTTGTTGCCGTTGTTGCCATAGGTGAGTCGCGGATAGGTGGCCGAGGGGTCTTCGTTGGCCGTGATGCCCAGCTTCGTTGCCGTCTGTGCGTCGATGTATCGGTTGTCGACCATGCCCTTGAAGATTTGTCCGTAGTTGTTGTTGCTGAAGGCATAGACGCACATGCCGTTGATGAGGAACGTCGACTTGCCAGCGCCCTGGAAGTGCAGGTTCACGTCGAAGTTCTTGTAGGCCACCGAGACGCCGAGACCATAGATGAGGTTCGGGGTGCTGGTGGCACCGATGGCCACCACGTCGCCATTGTTCACGACACCGTCGCCGTTGACGTCCTTATACTTGATGTCGCCCGGCTGCACGGCTCCGAACTCCTGACGTGGCGAATTACGAATGTCGTCGTAGTCGCGGAACAGTCCTTCGGCGATGAGGCCGCGCACTTGGTTCACACGATAGCCGCGCTGGTACTGGTAAGGATAGACGCTGTTCTCAACGTCGTAGTCGAGAATGGTGTTCTTCGAGTAGGTCATGTTGCCACGAACCACCAGGTGCACCTTGCCGAACGAGTCCTCATACTTGAAGTTGCCGTCGAAGCCACGCGACTTCACTGCACCCACATTGGCGCGAGGCGTGCTCTCAAGACCCGTGCTCCAGGGCAGGTAGTTACGCGACATGTAGATGCCCGTGCGCTTCTCGTGGAAGTAGTCCACAGTGAGCGAGAAGCGGTTGTGGAAGAGCACGATGTCGAGACCGATGTCGTCCTTCACGGCTTCTTCCCATGTGACGTTGGGCGATGCCACCTGCGTGTAGTGAATACCGCTGACGTGGCCATTACCCCAGTTCCATCCGGCATTGGTTTCGCCGAGGGTGTAGAGGTAGGGGAAGCGGTCGCCGGTGTTGTCGTTACCGACGCGTCCGTGCGAGTAGCGCACCTTCAGCATGTCGAGCCAGTCGAAGTGCTTTTGCACCCATGGCTCCTCACCGATGTTCCAAGCCAGCGAGTAGGCGGGGAAGAAACCAAAGCGGTGGTGGTCGGCGAAGTTCTCCGAGCCGTTGTAGCCGAAGTTGTAGTCAAGGAAGTAGCGGTTGGCGAAGTTATAGGTTACCTGTCCGGCCAAGCCCATGTTCTTGCGCGAGATGCTGTTCTTGATGTCGTCGCCTATGTTTTGCGTCTGGATGTAGGAGTCCTGCGTATACTTCAGGTTGGCACCTACGTTGTGCACCTTGGCAAACTGGCGATCCCAGTGCAGCAGCAGGTCAAGGAACTCGCGGCGCGAGCCATTGCTGCCCGACGACTGGTGCATGTCGCTCTGGTCGTAGACGCGGTCGTAGCTGATCTGACCCGTGTTCACGTCGCGTGGGAAGGCGGAGTAGAGGGCAGGTGCCTGCTGGTGGCTGATCCAGTTGCTGTTGTAAGTGTCGTAGCCGAAGCGTCCGGTGAAGCGCAGGCCAGGCGTAATGAATTTCAGGTCCTGCTCCAGCGTGACGTTGCTCTGCAGGTTGTTCGTCCAGTTCTCGTTGTAGCCCGACTGCGTGGCCGACACCCACGGGTTGATCATGGCCGAGTTGCCACGACCGATGTTGATCATCGGCATATAGCCATTGCTATACTGGATGGGCGAGAGCAGTGGGTTGTAGCCGAAGAGCTGTCCCCAGATGTCGTCATCGTTCACCCATACGTCGAGTTTGTTCTGGCTGCCGTCGATCTCCTCTTGCGAACGGTAGCGCAGCTGACCCGGGCTGTTGCGCTTCGAGAGGTCGCCCGACACGCCAAGTTTCAGCAATGTGGTCGATGTGATGTCGATGTCGACGTTCAGTCGGTAGTTCCAACGCTTGTAGTTGGCATTGGTGTTATACTTCTTGCGCAGCGTCTGGTCGGTCTTGTACATACCCTGGTCCTCGACGTACGACATCGATGCATAGTAGCGCGAGGTGTTACCACCACCACTCAGGTTGACGTTGCCACGATAGCTCCATGCGCCGTCGCGCAACAACAGGTCCATCCAGTCGACGTTTGGGTAGAGGTCGGGGTCGATGCCCGTGCGGATGATGTCGATTTCCTCAGGCTGATAGTAAACGGGTTGATTGCGCGTGACGCGTGCCTCGTTGACGAGGTTGGCATAGCCGATGCCATCGACGAACTCTGGTGTCTTTGTGCGAGTGTTGTAGCTGGTCTCGAACTTTCCGTTCACCTGAATCTTACCGGCCTGACCATGCTTCGTGGTGATGAGGATAACGCCGTTTGCACCCTTCGAACCGTAGATGGCCGTTGCTGAGGCGTCCTTCAGCACCGAGAACGACTCGATGTCCTCGATGTTCAGGTCGTTGATGTTGTCGCGTTCGAAGCCGTCGACGAGGATGTAAGCCTTCGAGCCGGCACCAAACGTAGAGATGCCTCGAATCCAGAACTCACTGGTGTTGCGACCGGGCTGGCCACTGGTCTGCATTGCGATGATGCCAGGCACATTACCAGCCAGTGTGTTCGAGAGGTTCGACGAGCTGTAGTGCTTCAGGTCGCCCATATCGACATTGGTCACAGCACCCGTCACGGTGAGCTTCTTCTGCGTGCCCATACCCGTCACGACGACTTCGTCGACAGCGTTCTTGGTATCCTCCTCCAGCGTTACGTTGATCACCTGGCGGTCGCCCTTGACGAGTACCTCCTGCGACTTGTAGCCGATGTAGGAGAAGACGAGCGTCTGGTATTGGCGCACCTTGATTTTATAGTTACCTTCGATGTCGGTGATGACACCCAGGCCTTTCACGTCCTTGACAACGACGCTCACGCCGATGAGCTCCTCGCCCGTGGGGTCGGTCACCTTACCGGTAATCTCCATTTCGCTTTGTGCTAGCGCACCTGTGGTGACGGCCAGCAACGATAGTAGCATGATGATATATCTCTTCATAGCGTATTCAATTAATCATGGTGTTACTACTCTTCCTCCTCGCCTTCCATGCTTATCTGACGGATGCGATGACCCACTGTGTCGAGAATATAGAAGGTATTGGTTTCTTCGTTGTAGGCAATGCCTGTCGGATCGCGGAAACGAGCCACCTCACGCAGGTCGCCGTCCTCGGTACCCCACATGTTGTTGTCGGTAATCGACGAAGTGCCGCGGCCGGCATAGGTGCGAACCAGTCCGTCGGGCGTCAGATAACGCACGCAGTGGTTCTGGTTGTCGCAGAAGTAGAAGTCGTAGACGTCGTCGCGTCCGGCAGCCACGTATTCAGGATTCTTCACGAAGCAGCCCTGATAGGGACGGTGCAGGCGGGCACTCGTGCCGACGCCTTCCACCCATCCGGCCTGACCCATCTCGCCTGCGAAGACGTAGGGTGCCGAGAAGCGCTTCTCCTGCTCGTTGTAGTCGGAGCGAAGGATGTAGTGTTGGTTGATGACGACGATGTAGGCATACTTGCCCGAGGGGTGTATGTCAATCTGGAACTCCCAGCCGTTGTCCTGGATGCGGAAGATGTTCTGATAGGCACCGCTGGCCATCGTAGGACTCCAGGGCTCACCCTCGTAGTCGGGTTGCAGCGTGGCGAGATACTTGTTCAGGTCGAGACGGAACACCTGTCCGCTCTCGTAGCTGTTGAAGTAGAGTTCGCCGTTCACGGGATGCACGCTGGCGCCGTTGCACTGCTTGTAGGCTGCGAGCACCTGGCGTGGAGAACTGTTGCTGAACGAGCCGTCGCGGTTGCGCGTCACAATCCATACGCTCGTCGACTGCTGGCCGGCATCGTCGCGGTCGGTAGCCACAAGCATGTACTTGGCCTTCTCGCCCGTGTAGGGATCGTCGGCAAAGTCGATGGTGCGCAGGCGCTTATCGTCGAAGCAGGTAGCCTTCGACATGATAAGTTGTACGGTGCGACGCTTCATGTCAATCATCTGGATGCCAGGACCGCCGTTGTCGTAGATGACATAGAGGCGCTCAGGATAGAGCGGGTCCCACTTCATGAAACCGTCGTCGCGGAAGCCGCTGGCCTCACTGAAAGGAACTACGGGACCCACCGAACCGGGATTCCACGGGTCGTCGCCGCTTTCGTTGCGCTGTCCGCAAAGGGTGCTGAGCACCATCTTACGTTCATACTGGAAGCGTTCGGCAGCCGTGGCCGACTGGCGCCCCGTGCTGTCGTTGCCAATGGTTACTTCAATGTCGCCGCGATAGGCACCTGCTGGCACGAAGCAATAGATGACCGTTGGCTTCACGTTCACCACCACGGCTCGTTTGCCGCCGATGGTGACGCGTACGAGTGCCGTGTCGACGCCGAAGTTTTCGCCAAAGATGACGAGTTTCTGGCTGACACCACCTTCTTTCGGGCTGAAGTCGCTCACCACCACACTCCTCGCAGGATTGAAAGGAGTGGCGTCGGTGCTGTCGCTGGCGTCGTCATGACAGCCAGCAAAGCTGAGCATCAGCCAAGCAAGCAAGACTCCCGTCAGGAGTCGTTGCTGCACCATGAATGTTGACTTTCTCATTTTGTATGTAAGTTTTTTAGTTATTAGTTCAGCTTCTCTGCGAGCACACGCATCCAGTGGCCGGCGATGACGCTACGAGCCTTGAAGCCCACCATCAGTGCGGTCTTCGTGTCGTACCAGTCGCTGGTGGGCACGCGGCTCTCGGTTTCGTTCATGTAGTTGTAGAGCGGCTCCACGAACTTCACAAACGTCTTCTTGTCCTTGCTCATGGCAGCGGTCCACATAATCCAGTCACTCTTCGTGTAGTCGCGGCGAATGTCGAGCGGCAGTCCGTAGCGGTTCTGCTTCGTGAGGTAGTATTTCACTTCACGCTCCATAGCGCCATTGGGGAAGAGGTTGAGCTTCCACAGCTTGTCCCACACCATGTTGTATTTCTGGCTCCAGGTGTCAGGACGGTCGAAGGCCAGGCGATAGTGATCGCCTTCGCGGGCATCCTGTTCCCACTTCACGGCCATCTCGCGTGCGCGGTTCATATATTTGTTGTAGACGTCGTCGAGGCCTTTCAGCTGAGCCATGAGTGCATAGCCGGCCACGCCCATGATGGCTTTCACCGAGAGATTGGTGTTGTGAGCCCAGTGACCGGCGAAGTCGTCGGTGCAGAGCTGGTTGGTGGGATCCTGTCCGTTGTCGGAGAGGTAGTTGGCCCAAGTGGTGATAATGTCCCAATACTTGTCGACGTAGCCCGTGTTGCCATCAATGAGGCAGAGCATGGCAGCCAGCGTAATCATGTTGCCGGCTTCCTCGAGCGGCATGTCGCCACCATACACCTGACCGTTGGCCTTGGGATACTGACCGAGGTCGTGGGCGGCAAACGGCTTCGTCCAACGGCCGCTGTAGCTATACTCAAAGATGCTGGTCATCATGGCCTTCTGCAGTTCGGGGTTGTAGCAGAGGAACAGTGGTGCCTCCGGATAGGTCAGGTCGACGGTGTTCACACAGCCGTTGGAGTTGTTCTCCTTCGAGAAGAAGAGCAGGTTGCCTTCATCGTCGCGGAAGAGCTTGTGGGCTGCAATGACGTGACGATAGCAGGCAGAGAGGATATCGGCATACTGCTTGTTGCCGGCTGCGAAGGCATCGTCGTAGATGGTCTTGTCCAGCTGGCGGCAACGCTTCATAATGCCACTGTACTCGCGGTTCATGCGCTGCATCATATCGAAGATGCTGACGGCGCCCTCATGTGCCCAATAGCCTTTGTAGCGCTTGTAGAAGTATTCGATGTCTTCAATTTCGTCGTAGCCAATGAGAGCATACGACGAAGCCTGGGTCACCCTGCCGAAGTCGTGACAATAGGCCAGCGTGGGCATCTCGTTGGGTTTCGAGGCCGCCACTCGGCGTTCGCCCTCGGGCAGACGACCCGTGGTGGTGAAGGTTTTGCGCAACAGCTCGTCGTGGGTGATGGCCACATCGCCATTGATATTGGGCAGATACAGATAGCCCCAGTCGATGCAGATGCCGTCGCCGGTCTTGGCGAGGATGGGCTGCTCAATGGTTCCCGTCTTCAGGTAGGTGACGCCGCGATGCTCCTCCTGTGTGGTTACGGTGGGCTGGGCGGCCTTGTTCACAGCAATCAGCGGCGATGCCGTGAGCAGCAGTTGTGCATCGTGGGCACGTCCGTCGGTGGAGCGCACCTGATAGGAGATGTAGTTCACGGGTGCCGAGAGCAGGTCGTAGTCGTCGATGAGCATCGGTGCTGTGAAGACGAGGTCGAGTTCCACGGGTCCGCACACGAAAGTATAATAGGTGTTCGTGGCTAGCACGTCGATGCTCTTCTGCGTTGCGAGCTGGACACCGCCGTTGTCGGTCTTCACCTTGCTATAGAGGCCGAAGTCGGTATAGGCACCACCGGTGGTGTTATGGCAGTGTGAAGCGATGACGTTCTTGCCCGGGTGGAGCAGCTTCTTCAGCTCATCGTTCAGCGGCAGGCGGATTCCTTCGCGCCAGGTCTCACCCGTGTCGGCCACCTTCGTGCCATTGATGAACAACTCGAACACGTCGTCGTGCGAATAAATCAGCATGAGTTCTTCCTGCAGGTCGGCAGCCGTGACGTCGATGGTACGACGCACGTAGAGGTCGCTGTTCTCCTCGCTCCAGCGGGTGCGCACGAAACTCAGGTCGGGCGAACCGAAGGCAGCCGTGCCCTCGCGCCAGGCAGCATCGTTGAAATCGGGCTTCTGCCAGCCGTCCTGCTGCACCTCGCGCGTGTAGCGAGCCTGCCAGCCGCCTTCGTCGGCCATCGGGGCAATGGTTTTGAACACGTCGCGGTCGGCCCCCATGAAGCAGTAGGTCTTGCCGTCGACACGCAGCCAGCCGCCGAGCGGCTTCTCGTCGTTGGTCCAATGGCGTGTGATTCCCTCATTGAGTTGGTCGTAGGGCGACCAAATGGAGAAATAAGGGTCGTTCACGATGAGTGGAACCGACGGCACGCGCAGGTCGGTCGTCTGATAGGGCAGGAACAGTCCTGCGTTCTGAGCTTTGGCAGCGATGGTCATGAAGAGCATGGCCGCGCCGAAGATGATTTTCTTTTTCATACCTTTTCTCTGTTTTCTATATTCTTGTTTTCTGTGTTGTAGCACACCAAAATTTGTTACCTGAAACAATCTTTCTTACCTTTCGAGAAAAACCTAATGCCTAATGACTCATAAGAATAAATAGCCTAACTAATTAAAAACCTAACTAATCAATTTTATTATCGAATGCTTTGCAAAGTTCGGAAAAAAAACGCGTCAGCAAGGAAAAATACTATTCAAAACAAGAAAAAGGCTTGTCAAAGGCGTGTTCAGCGAACGAAAATACCTAAAATTTCTCTTTTCATGAAAAAAACTCTAAACTCTCAACTCTCAACTCTCAACTTTTTTTATTACCTTTGTCCCCACAAAAACCATTCATGCGCTAACCAACAAGATGAAAAGATACGCTCTTTCCTTTGCCAGTGTGGTGTGCTGCTATGTCGCGGCGGTGCTCGCCCTCGTCGGTTGCAACGTCAGCCGGAACTCGTCGGAACAGGCTTCGGAAGTCGTTTTCGAGGAGGGCTGCTATCCGCAGGCAACGCTTTGGCAGGGACATTACTACTACACCATGCAGCAACCCGATGCCGACTGTGTCGTGCTGTATGAGGCCGACCGCTTGGAAGACCTCGCCAAGGGTCGCACGCGCACTGTGCTGAAGGCCGACTCCCTGCACCACATCTGGTCGCCCGAGCTGCATCGGCTCGCGGGTAAGTGGTATCTATACTTCGAGGCCGACGACGGCAATACCGATAACCACCAGCTCTATGTGTTGGAAAACACGTCTGAAAACCCCATGGAGGGTGAGTATCGCATGAAGGGTGCTATCAAGACCAACGACGAGTGGAACTTCGGACTGCATCCTACGAGCATCGTCGTTCGCGGTCAGCAGTATCTGCTATGGTCGGGTTGGCAGCATCGTCGGTCGGAAACCGAGACGCAGTGCATCTACATCGCCCGCATGCAGAATCCGTGGACACTCTCCTCCGAGCGAGTGTTGTTGTCGATGCCCGAACTGGAGTGGGAGCGCCAGTGGATAAATCCAAACGGCGACCGCTCGAACTATCCCATCTTCGTCAACGAAAACCCCGAGGCATTCCTGACGCCCAACGAGCACTATGTCTGCGTGTGCTATTCCGCCAGCGGCATCTGGACGGTTTATAACACGCTTGGCATGCTGTATGCCCGGGCCGACGACGACCTCCTCGATGCCCATTCGTGGACGAAGATGCAGGAGCCAGTGTTGCGCTGCGTTCCCGACAGTGCCGTCTTTGGCATCTCCGACATCTGCGTCGTTCCTTCTGCCGACGTCGGGCAGCACTACCTGCTCTTCGAGGCCAAGCAGTACGACGACGAGGGCAACTTCCACCGCAATGTCCAAATGCGGCCGCTTAACTGGAATAACGAAGGCCTGCCCGAATTTTAGGGTGATGCAGTTTGCCTTTCATCAATGAATGTAGGGACGCGGCGTGCCGCGTTGCTGGAGCAGTAAAGCAAAGTCCAGCAACGCGGCACGCTGCAACATTGATATATGCTTTCTTACTCCAGTAACGCGGCACGCCGCGTCCCTACATTTTCATCGTCGCATGTCTGATTTGGGGCTATGTGCTAAAAGCAATGCTTTCGGGCTCTGGGAGCAATGCTTTCAGATGCTGGAAGCATTGACTTTAGAAGCTGGGAGCAATGCTTTTGGAAGCTGGGAGCAATGCTTTTGGAAGCTAGGAGCAATGCTTTTGGAAGCTGAAAGCAATGCTCTACGGCTCTCAGTGTAATGATATAGGCACAAGAAAGGCCTGCTTCCAACATCCGGAAGCAGGCCTTTTTGCTTCTCCCTCCCTACGGGGGAGGGTAGGGGTGGGGCTCCTTCTCCCTCCCTACGGGGGAGGGTAGGGGTGGGGCTCCTTACTTCACGATGAACTTGCGTCCATCCTTGATGTAAACGTGTCCCTTCATGACGCTCTTCACTTCCATACCCTGCAGGTTGTAGATTCTGCCGTTCGTAGCGGGAGTGTCGATGGTCTTGATGGCGGGCTCAATGCCGGTGACGTGTTCAATCTGCTCTTCAGTGGGCTCGGTGGAACCGAAGTAGATCAGGCGGAAGTTGTCGACAACCACCCAGTCGCCATTGTGTCCCTTCTCGTCCTTGGCAACGCCGATGTCGAGAACACCGCTGGCGTCGACCTCCACAAGCAGCTGCACCTTGTAGAGTCCGAGCTGGAAGAACTGCACGGCCTGATCGATGCCGTCGGGATACTCACCCACGCTGGTCATGTTGCCCAGTCCGGGAGCCTTGTTCACCTCTGCGGTGATATTGGGCAGCAGCACATCCTGCATGCCGTTGTAGACGTATGCCAGTTGAGCGGGCTCTGCGCCGTCCTCGGTGATGAGGCGGGCCTGCTCACGATGGTCGCCATCGCGATAGAATCCCTGAACGGTGAGCAGGTAGTAGCCAGGCTTCAGACCTTCCACGCTGGTAGAGAACGAGCAGTCGTTAGAATCCCACGACTCCAGTGCGAAGTCGGGATGGTTGCCGCCGCGTCCCCAAACAGAACCGTTGAAGATCTGCCATGCGGGTTCCACCTCAGCACGCTGGTTGAAGCCAGGATTCACAATCTTATAGCTTGCATCGACGGGAGCGTCGGCGGTAGCCTTCTCCACAAGAGCATCGCGGTCGGCTTCGGTCACGAGCATCCACTGAGCATCGAGGTCGTCGGGCAGAAGCTCGCCGCGCTGCTCGGTGCAAACGGTGGTGTAGTCGCCATTGCCACCATCCACGCTGCACTCAGGATTGAACTTCACGAAGGCATCGGGATAGTCGGCCTGCACGATGTTGTAACGACCGTTGCCGAGGTCGATGAAGCGCCATGCGCCAGCCTTGCCGCTGTCCATGTAGCCACGATAGGAGAGATACTGGCTGGGGTTGTCGTCAGGACCACCGTTGCGCAGACCTGTGTTGATGTGGAAGTCGGTAGCCACGTTCGGGCGGTTTGCCTCTTCGTCGCCTTCTGCCGGCTCCTCGGGAGCATCGATGTTCTCAAGCTTGAGCAATGTGCCAGGCATGCCCATTGCGGCATGTGCGCCCCAGTCGGAACCACCAGTGAGGAAGCGCTGCTGGCCAACATTATAGAGATAGAACTCGCCAGCCTCTACGCTGTGTCCGCTGAACACATTAGCCTGACGCTCGGCGTGGAAGTTCTTACGCGCATCGCGCAGATGGCGCAGAGCACGGTCGAGGTCGCCTTGGTTGGTACCATTGACCAGTACATCGGAAGCCTCGTTGGTGTCGATGCCTTCACCACTGGCGAGGTCGATGGTCTTCTTCAGTGCGTCTATGCTACCGCCATTGATGGAGCGGGCGTTGTTGTAAGCATTGCGCAGAGCCTCGAGGGCCTCGCGCTGAGCTGCTATATCGTCGCCGCCGACCACCTCGCGAGCAGCCTTCAGTGCCTCCTGCAGCTGTGCCATGAGGACGTCGGTCGTAGTGCCTTCAAACTTCTCCACCTCGGCAATCAGATTGGCGAGCTGAGGCTTGTAGACATTGATAACGGGATAGCTCTCAGGATATTCCAGCTTCTGCAGCTTCAGGTTGTTGAAGTCGAACCAGAAGCCCTGTGCACCGTCGTCGACATAGCCAAACTGCATGACAAGCATCTCGAAGTCCTGCTCGGCTGTGAAGTCGAGCGAAACGGGATGGCCTTCCGTAGCCTCGGTGGGCAACAGGTAGCTATTCAGCACACCGTCGCCGCCGCCTAGGTTGGCACCGGTATTGGTGATGTCGAAGTGCTCGTTGTTCAGCACGATAGCGCGCATAGTCTCACTCTGCCATGAATGCCAAGCACTGCAACCGAAGGTGAACGAGAAGTTATAGGTCTCGCCTTCGATGGTGGGAATCTTCACCCACAGGGGCTCGAAGCCGCCCGTACCCTCGTAGTTGCTGATGTGGTTGGTTCCAGCAGCCTCGTCGTACTCGAAGCGGTTCTCGAACACACCACGATGGTCGTCGGTGGTGGTCCAGTTGTTCATGTTACGATAATCGGCAAAGCCTTCCACGAGTTCCGTAGGCTGGAACGTGCGCGGACCAATCTTTACGAATGCACCACCCGTGTACTTGTAGAGGTTCTGGTCGGTGGTGTTGAACACCAGCTTGCCTTCATAGACGGTGATGCCCTTGCCGCTGTTGGCAATCTCGTCGCCGTCGGGGCTCAGGAATACCTTACCGTCCTCAGCCACGCGTACCTCGCCCGAGAGCTTGTCGCGCAGAGCGGCCTCGCCCTTCTCGGTCACCACGGGCACGAAGTCACGCACCAGGTTTCCATCCTCATAGATCTTGAAGCTGTACACCTTCATGTAGCCACGCGAGTTGTCGCGACGATGACCGTCGGGACCGTCGGTGTTCAGGTCGAAGATGTACATCTCGTTCACGCCATCGTTGGCCACGGCACCTTCCTCACCGGCGGTGATGACGGCAGCAGGCTCGCTCTCGCCCTGACGGGTGAAGCTCACCGAGCGACCCTCGGCAACCACGGTGATGCGCTGGTTCATGGGAATCTCGTCCGTGCCCGGCTGCTCGTAGCGCTGGTCGCCTTCAAACGTACGGCTGTAGCAGCCCTTGTCGCCGGCACCCTCCTTGTCGGAACGATAGAACACCACGAAGGCGTTGCGCTCCCAGTTGCCGTTGCGTGCGCCGAAGATGGCTTCCCAGTTCTGGGCTGTGTTCTGCGTGATTTCCACGTCGGCCACCACACGTGTTGTCGACTTGTGGATGTAGCCCGTGTTGATGAAACCAGTGGAGGTGTTCAGACGGGTTTCGATGTACTCGATGTCCTTCTGTACCACCGGTGTTGCAATCTTCAGGTCTGCCACGTTCTCATAAACGCCGTAGCGTTCATACTCTTTGAGGTTGTTCAACACGTAGACCTTTCCATCTGCCTTGTTCAGCACGTACGGATCCGATCCCGTATAGGTCGACAAGTCATCGATGACTGTCGGCTCGGGTGTCTGTGCGAAAGCAGTCATGCTCAGCAACAGACTCACTGCGAATAGTAGAACTCTGTTCATAGATTTGTAGTAATTTGTTAAATGAATGTTGAAATAATTTTCGTTTTCAGGTGCAAATATACCGTGAATCGCGTAGAATGAAGGAAAATGTCCGTTCAGAAAAGGACAAAATGTCATCATTCGTCACAATCGGGGCGGAAACGGCTGATGTCGGCCTGCGGAAAGGCGGTGATGCGCAGGCGTGCAGCACCCATCGGAATGAGTTGAATGGGTTCTTCTTTGTCGGCCCGACCGGCGAATTTCGTCGGCAAGAGGTCGGTCATGCCCGTTGCGTCAAGACCCCATGAGGGGATGCGACGGCCGACGGCGGTGAACTGCAAGGGAACGCTCTCCAGTGTGAACGGATAGTTGTCGGCGGGCCAGGGGCGTCGGCTCATTTGGATGTCAACGGGCAACTTCTGTTCGTCGACCTTCAACGAGTAGTTCCAGGGGCTGTCGGCGAAAATCTCATAGGCAGGCCACAGCGACTTGTCGACGCTCTCCTGCCAGTGGGAGTCGTCTTGCACGATGGCGGGATCGCTGCTGTCGCGCTGCACGTAGCGCTCGTCGATGCGCAAGGAGAGCGTCAGCGGACCGTAGTTGACGCTTATGCTGCTCTTGTTCTGCTCCCACACCTGCGAGCTGATGTGCATGGGCAGGGTGAGGGTTAGCTGGTCGTTGTCCTTCCACTCGCGGCTGATGCGCAGGTAGGCGCCAGCCTTCAGCTGTGTTTCCACGGGCGAGCCGTTGAGCGTTGCCGTTGCTCCCTCAGCCCAAGCGGGAATGCGTAGATAGAGTGGGAACGTCGTGGGCTGGTCGGTATTGAGCGTGAAGCGCACCTCTTCCTCAAAGGGATAGTGGGTGTCCTCGGTGAGCCTGACGGTCTGTCCCGAGCCCACACGGGTTACGGTTTCGCTGGCGCTGTAGAGCATCGTGCACAAGCCGCCATCGGCAGTGGCCATCACCAGGTGTTCGGTGAAGTAAGGCCACCCCATACCATGATTGTGCTGGCAGCAGCGACTGCTGAAAGGACTCATCGAGAGCATGCCACGCAAGCTGTTGTCGATGCTTGGCGCATGGTTGAGGCCGTCGCTCACGGCCATGTTTGGTGAGGTGATATAGCGCAGGGAGCGCATGTCGGGCATCAGGGCAGCAGGCAATGTGTTGAATGCCACCTGCTCGCAGTGGTCGGCCCAGAAGGGGTCGCCAGTGATGCCCATGAGCAGTTCGTCGCTTGCCATCTGCTCCACGACGGCACATGTCTCAGCGCCTTGTCGGGGGTCGATGTATCCCTGGCGTGCATTCTCGTCGGCGCCATACATGCCTCCCGGCACCTGCCCATAGCGCTGGCGCATGAGGAAGTGGTTATTGTAGGCGGCCTGCAGCATGAGCGAGTCGCCATTATATATAAAGTAGGTGGCAGGTTCGCGGAAGCCTTGTGCCACATTCACGCCGTGCCAGTTGGGCAGGTCATCCTTCAGGGTCCAGTCGACACCGCAGCGATGCAGCTTGTCGATGAGTGGCAGGATGCTCTCGTCGCCCGTCTGGTTGTAGAGCCAGACCACACTCCACTCGTTGTCGCTGCCGCGCTTGGCTTGCCAGAGGCCTTTCAGAAAGTGTTCGTCGGGAATGGTCAGCTCCCAATGGAAGTAGTTGGTCATCGCCGTGAGCACACGCTCATCGCCCGAGTGTTCGTAATAGGTCTGCAGCGCCCAGAGCATCGGCATCTTCGCCCATAGCTCGGGATTCTGGGTGTCGCCATCCATCGCGTCGGGACCAAGCAGACCGTTGGGTTTTACGTGTTGCAGCACTGCATCGAACCATACCTGTGCCTCCTGCTTCATCGCCTCGTCGTCGAGGATATAGGCCAACGACGAGTAGCCGCGCAGCCAATAGGGCACTTCCTCCCATCCGTGGTCGCCAGCATCGCTCAGCCACTGGTTGTTATGCTTGTCGAGCCAGGCACTCACCGAGCCCAGCTGTCCGTTCAGACCTGCGCGCTGCCGGTTCAGTATTTCCTGTAGGAAGCCGCGCGGCTGCACCTGTCCCACAGGCAACTTCTTCAGATAACCGCCATGCAGAGGGGCTTGATAGACGGTGGCCGAAGTGGTTGCCGGTCGGTCTTGAATGGTGATTTCTGACTTTTGTGCCGATGCTGTCATGACAAACATGCAGACGGCCATGAGACTCAATCGCTTATTACTTTTCATCATATATTGTAAATCTTTAGTTTCACTAATATGTAGGGCGGGTGTAACGCAATCCGGAAGGCGAACTCTCAACTCTAAACTCTCAACTCTCAACTAAAGCGCTCCGCGCTTGCGCGGGGGTCTGCCCCTACGGGTGGGTGTTTCCTTCCCCTTATTTCGTTATGAGGATTTTCTTTCCCTGACTCACATAGATTCCTTTGGGGAGATGAGTGGATTGTGTGGCAACCCGCTGCCCGCTGAGATTGTATACATGGGACGACCAAGAGGTGGAAGGATGGTCTGCAGAAGGAATGGCTTCGATGGCTGTTGGCTGTTCGATGCTTGTACTGAAGAGACCTAAGTCGATGTGGCCTCCACCATTGCCTGCCATCAGCGAGACGGCTAGCACGTTATCGCCTTCGCGAAGCAGTTGCTTCTGCGCGTCGGTGAGGTCGTAATGGGCATAGTTGTTGTCGTTCCAGCCGTTGGTCTGCCAGATGAGCGTGCCGTTGAGGTAGACCTTCGGATTCTCGTCGTAGCTGCAGCTCAGCTGGATGGTGCTCTGCACGGCATGCCCGAGTTCTTCGGCCGTGAGCGTGAAGTGTCGGCGCAGCAACAGCGGTTGGCGCTCGCTGCCCCAATAGGTTTCGAGGAATCGGTCGTGGCTGTTGCTCAGCGGTCCGTAGCCCCAAACCCAGTCGTCATCGTCGGCGCAGCGGCCCGTCCACTCTTTCGGAGACAGGCTGCCCAGCTCTTCATTGCTGTTCAGCAAATAGTAGCAGCACGGCCACGACCCTGCCTCGAGCGTTGGCAGCAGTTCCACCACGCGTAGCATATCGGCTTCATACAGTCCACAGTCGGCGAAAGCACCGCCCCAGTTCTGGTGCACGTGCAGCGCCAGGATGTTCTCCTCGCCATTTGTCTTGATGAGCGCCTTCTGCTCAGGCGTGAGCAGGATGCGTTCATCGTTGTTCCAGCCGTCAGTTGCGCTAAACACCAACTCGCCGTTGAGATAGTACTCTGCTGGAGCGTCGTCGTGTCCACAGGTGAGGAACAGGTCGCTGGCGACGGGTGCGTCGAGTGTGAACGAGCGTCGAAGATAGATGTCGCCTGTCATGTCGACGGTGATCCAGCGGAACGAGCGCGCACCCATGTAATATTCATCGCTGCTAAAGGGCGACGTCTGCTCTTTCCACGACTGCGAGTCGTTGGTCAGCCGATAGTTGGGCTCATACCACTTGCGGCCGTCAGCATCGCTGGGCGGTGTGCCCCACACGTGGTTGTAGTCGGAATCGGTGTAGCGACGTCCCGCGCTAAACACCATTGCCTGCGCCGTCCAAGTTGTGCTGGGAGTGACCTGCGATGCTGGGAGAATCACGTTTTGTGCATTCCAGGTAGGAACGAGCTTACCCTCGCTATCGGCCATGAGAGGCATGTGCAGCAGCATAGCCGCTACAAGCATCAGTCCTTTGCGAATTGTCATGTTCATAGGTTTTCAGTTTGCTGAATGAATATTCCGTTGCAAAAGTAGACATTCCTGTGCGCAAAGGGGGAAAAAAGTTAGTCAGACAAGGACACAAACTGTTCAAACTGCACGGCAAACAGAATATTCCGCCTGTAAGTGAATTGTTTTCCACATATTTTTATTATCTTTGCCACATCAATAAAAAACACGTAACAATGAACAGCAAGAACGAACGAATCGTCTTTATCGACTACATCCGTGTGGTTGCATGTTTCTTGGTGATGCTGGTGCACGCCAGCGAGAACTTTTACGGTGCCGACGTGTCGGGACTGGCGGGCAATATGTCGTTGCTTCAGAACGAGCAGAACCGCTTCTGGGTGGCCTTCTGGGATGGTGGCGTGAGCCGTATCGCTGTGCCGTTGTTTATGATTGTGTCGGCATTCCTACTGGTGCCTTTGCGCCCCGGGCAGACCATGACGGGCTTCTATCGCCGTCGCTTTTGGCGCATCGTGCCGCCCTTCGTTTGCTTCCTGCTGCTCTATACGTTCCTACCCCTGCTGTGGGGAGGCATGACCTGGGAACAGTCGATGCACGACCTGCGCATGCTTCCATTCAACTTCCCGTCGATGGCCGGACATTTGTGGTTCATGTATCCGCTCATCAGCCTCTATCTGATTATTCCTGTGGTGTCGCCTTGGCTGCAGCAGGCATCGGCGCGCGATGAGCGAGTGTTCCTCTACATCTTCCTCTTCTCCACGCTGACGCCTTGGCTCCATCGCTTCGTCTCGCCGGAGCTCTGGGGCGAGTGCTTCTGGAATCCGTTCTCCATGCTGTGGTATTGCTCCGGCTACCTGGGCTATCTGGTGTTGGCCCACTACATCCGCGTGCATCTGAAGTGGGCGGCCAGCCGCCGTCGCACCATTGGTGTGGTGTGCTTCCTTGTGGGTGCCGTCTTCACGGCGTGGAGCTTCTGGTGGAAGGGCGTACCCGGACAACTCATCGAGACACCTATGCTGGAGTGGTCGTGGGAGTTCTGCACACCCAATGTGGTGCTGGCCACCTTCGGAGCCTTCCTCTTGTTCAGCACCATCAGCCAAAAGAAGGCACCCGCCTGGTTGACCACCCTCTCGCGCCTGTCGTTCGGCATGTATCTGATGCACCTGTTCTTCCTGGCACCCATTGCCCAATGGATGATCGGCGGCAGCGTGGCCGAGCCGCTCCTGCCCGTCTGGCTTGCCATTCCCGTCATCGCCCTGCTGACGTTCGTCTGCTGTGCCATCACGACGAAGCTCATCAGCTTGCTTCCCGGCAGCAAATATATCGTTGGCGCATAACATAACTCTCCGCTCGGCTTTGCCGCTTTCGTAGCGCAGCGGAGAAAGAACTCTAAACTCTCAACTCTCAACTCTAAACTCTAAACTCTCCTCTCTCCACTCTCCACTAAACAATGCGTCAGGTCATACTCATCATTGCATACTGCTTGCTAGCAGGCTTCCTGAGTCCTGCTTCCGCCCAGCTGCCAACGCTCGCCCATCAGTTCACGACTGAAGACGGGCTGAGCGACAATTCCGTGACATGCGCCCTGCGCGACAGCTACGGACTGCTCTGGATTGGTACCGAGAATGGCCTGAACTGTTACGATGGTCTGCGCATCCACGCCTATCGCGACATTGTAGCTTCCGAGAATCCCAACGAAACCAATACCGTCTCTTCGCTCTATGAGCACGAGGGGAATATCTGGTTTGGCGGCAGCGCGGGCCTTTACGTGTTCAACCGCTACGAGAACACCTATAGTCGTTTCATGCTCCGCACTCGCTACGGCGTGATGATTTCATCGGCCGTGCCGAAAATTGTTGGCGGCCCCGACCAACGGCTCATCTGGATTACGACGATGGGGCAGGGCATCTTCATCTATAACACCGAAACGCACCAGCTGGCGCAGGACAGCCGTCACGGCAACTTCTTCTGCGACATCACCATCGGCACCGATGGATTGGTGTATGCCGTCACGCTATCGGGCCAGCTTGTGGTGTTCCGCGGCGACGGACAGTATCTGCGAAGCTACGACGTCGGCGGCTATCAGTTCCAGAAGAATCCTATCAGCATCGTGCAGACCGACCACGACTTGTGGCTGGCTTACAACACCCGTCTGCTGCGCCTGAACCAAGACCATCGGTCAACCGAAGTGGAGGCTGAGGCACCGGCGATGGGAGCCATCCATGCACTCACAGCCGACAAGAACGGCCGACTCTATCTGGGCACCGACGACGGTGTTTACCGCTACACGACCGACGACGGCCATCTGCAGCGCATCGCCAACACCCAGCATCCGTCGCCCATCACCCAACAGCTCAGCGATAACATGGTGAACGCCCTCATGTGGGACGCCGATAGCACGCTTCTAGTGCTCACCCATACGGGAGGACTGAACAGTATCGTCGTCAAGCAGCAGGGGTTCACGTTTGTGCCTCTGCCCGACGAGAGCTCCTATCAGGGCACCAACACCGTGCGTGCGCTCTGCCGCGCCTCGGAGGGCGAACTCTGGATTGGCACCGACCACGGTCTCTATCTGGGCAACTACGAGCGCCGGCAAATCACGAGGTGCCAGCCCGACCGCCTGAACTTTGAAATCAAAGCCCTTATGCTCGATGGCGACGACCTATGGATAGGAACCCGTCATGATGGTATTCGCATCCTGAATGTGAAGACGGGCGACACCCGGGCACACGTCTATTCCGAGACGAAGCCCTACACCATTCTAAGCAATGAGGTGAATCGCATCTTCCGCACACGCGGAGGCGAAATCTATGTGCTTACGTCATGGGGCCTGTCGCGCTACGCCCGTTCCACCGACAACTTCCACAGCTATGCCAGCATTAGTGCGATGACGCCCTTCATCTGCATGGAGGAGGCGGCCAACGGCTGGCTGTGGGCATCGTCGAACACTCGTGGCCTCTACTGCAAGAAAGCCAACGACCAGATGTTCAACCCCTTCAGCTCGAAGACCATCGGCCGACAAACCATTACCGTGATGCACGGCGACCGTCAGGGAAATCTCTGGGCGGCCAGCAACGGCGGCGGCCTTTACCGCTTCGAACCCACGACTGCCGACTTCAAGCGCTACGACACCGAGGGAACGCTCCTTTATAATCAGGTGGTGCGGTTCATCGAGGAAGACGACCAGGGTGCTCTTTGGCTTGGAACGTCGGTAGGCATCATTCGCATGGGTCCCTCGCGCAACATCGCCGACCTGCAGGTTTGCAACTACAGCCATAACAACTTCTTCCTGCAGCAGTCGTCGTCGGCTCACGGCTACGACAATGTTGTGTTTGGAACACGCGGCGGCGTTTGGCGCCTCAGCACTCACCAGCTGTCGCCCATCGCCCAGCAACAACCCGTCTACATCCAGAACCTCTCGCTGCCCTATGCCGCCGACAGTCGTGCGGAGCTGCAGCGACTCGGCCTCGACGTGTTGCTCTACACCCGCGAGGAGATTGAGCTGCCCCATACCGACAACAGTTTTACATTGCACTTCGCTTCGGCACGCTATAGTGGTATGCCGCCGACGAAGTACGAGTACATGCTGGAAGGCTTTGACCGCACATGGGCTCACGAGACTACGACGCCGCAGGCCACCTATGCTAATCTGCCACCCGGCGACTATGTGTTCCGCCTGCGACAAGTCGGACAGACCGACAAAAGCCTCGAGGCACGGCTGCGCATCACCGTTCTGCCCCCGTGGTATCGCACCAATCTCGCCTACTTCCTCTACATCCTGCTGGCCCTTGCCGCTATCCTCTACACCTACTATCGCACGCAGCGTCGCCTGAAGCGCCGCTACGAGCAGCAGATGCGCCAGTTCCAGCAAGAGCAGGAGAAGGAAACCTTCCAGTCGAAAATCAGGTTCTTCATCGACCTCGTCCACGAAATCCGCACGCCGCTCACGCTGATGAGCCTGCCTTTGGAGCAGATGGAGCAGAACCGCCACACCACGGCTATGCGTCGCAACATGAACTACCTGCTCGGCATCACCAATCAGCTGCTCGACTTCCAGAAGCAGGAGAACGGCGGTATCACGCTTCTACGTCGTAAAACCGACGTTGCCCAGATGCTTCGCCAGATCTACGACCAGTTCAGCGACGCCACGGAAGTGCAGAACAAGCACCTCCAGTTGCAGCTGCCCGACGAACCGATTGTGGTCCTCATGGACAAAGATAAGATGATGAAGGCGATGATGAATCTTGTTGGAAATGCGATGAAGTATGCCGCCAGCGAAATCATCATTCGACTCGAGAACCTCGACGGGAAGCATGTTGCCATAACGGTGCTCGACGACGGACCGGGTGTGCCTGCTGAGGAAAAGGACAAGATTTTCGACCGTTACTATCAGATTGGTAACGACTCCACTGCCGCCTCCATCGGCACTGGACTCGGACTGGCCTATACGAAGATGCTGGCGCAAGCCCACGAGGGCAACCTGGAGTATCAGGATGCGCCCGGCGGCGGCTCCAGCTTCCGACTTACCATCCCCCTGCGTCCCGAACACCTCACGAAGGACGATCAGGACCACTTGGACTCCTTGAAGAGCGACGAAGCTGCCTTGTACCCCACGAACCCATTGGGCAGCGACGAAGTAGCATTGAACGAAGCCGCCTCCAACTTCCGCATCCTGCTTGTAGAAGACAACGAGGAGCTCTTGAAGGCCACCGCCGATGCGTTGCGCAAGTGGTACAAGGTGGTGAAGGCGCGCGACGGCATTGAAGCACTCGACACGCTGAAGTATCAGGAGATTGATATGGTAGTGAGCGATGTGATGATGCCACGCATGGATGGCAACCAGCTCTGCCGGCAAATCAAGTCGAACATCGAGACCAGTCACCTGCCCGTCATCATGCTCACCGCGAAGGTGTCGGTACAGGCCAAGACAGAGGGTATGGAGAGTGGTGCCGACATCTATATAGAAAAACCGTTCTCCATCAAGCAGCTACATCTGCAGATAGAGAACATCCTGCGACTCCGCCAGCAGTTCTACCAGCGTATGCGCAGCATCGACGGCTTCAATGCCACCGCCGCCGACACCACCGACAAGCCGCTCGGACTCAATCAGCAAGACCTGCAGTTCATTGAGGCGCTGCAGAAGTCGGTGCAGGAGAACATGCGCGACGAAGAATTCTCCATCGACACACTTGCCGAACAGCTCAACCTCAGCCGAAGCAGCTTCTATCGGAAAATAAAGGCGCTCACGGGAATGACACCCACCGACTATCTGAAGAATGCACGCATGAACGAAGCCGCCCGCCTGCTCACCTCCGGTCTGCGCAGCAGCGAGGTCGCCGAGCGTGTCGGCTTCACCTCCAGCAGCTACTTCGCCAAGTGCTTCCGCGCCCAGTTCGGCTGCCTGCCGAAAGACTACGTTCCGCGCGAAGCGCGAAGTGAAGGCAGCGTGTAGGGGCAGACCCCTGTGTCTGCCCGAACAACAACGTGACACAAATATTTATTATCAAGAATTAGAGAATTATCTTCATGCAAATGAATTGACAAGAATTCGTCGCAGCGACGAGAATGGTAGTGAGGACGCAGGAAATTGCTGCAATTTCTTCTCCAATTCTCAATAATTCCCACTCATGCAACGTAAAATTCTCTAATTCTTGACCTTAATATATTCGGGCAGACACGGGGGGCTGCCCCTACATCTGGATGTAACGCAATCCGGAAGGCTAACTTTAAACTCTAAACTCTCCGCTCGACCCGCAGGGGCGCTTTCGTAGCGCAGCGGAGAAAGAACTGTCTCTCAACTCTAAACTCTAAACTATCCTCTCTCCACTCTCCTCTCTCCACTCTCCACTAAAGCGCTAGCGCTTAATATACTTTCTTACCTTTCCATCCGGTGTGCGGACGATGTTCAGGCCGCGCTGCATGTGCTGCATGCGCACACCACCCATGTTATAGATGGCGGCAGGCTGGTCGCTGTCGGGCTCGCTCACGCTGATGTTGTGCACATCCGATGCCTCGGTCTTCAGTGCTGAGAGGGCCATGATGGCGGCATAGGCGTAGCTCGTGGAGGTGAAGCTCACCGACTGCAGCGGTCGCTCGTCGACGGGTATGGAGAAATCGAACAGACAATAGTGGTTGTCGCTGCTATAGGAGTTGTTGTCGCGGCGCACGTTGCCAAGTGCTGTCACCGCCTCGTCGCCCTGCAGCGCGTCGTTGCGCACCGACCAGTCGCGAATGACGAATGTGCCCATGTCGGTCGTTGTTCCGTCGGCATAGTTCAACTGCACCCGCACGTTTGCCTCGCCGTTTCCACTGGTCGCCAACACAAATAGCTCGCTCGTCTCCACGGGGAAGTCGAACTCCAGCGTGCCCTGCTCGCCATACTGGCGTAGCGACAGTGCGTTGTAGCCGTCGTAGGGAGCCAGCTGGTAGTGGGCGCCCTCGTGGCCCGAGGTGATGGTGCGCTGTCGCGGCAGTCCACCCTTGCCCCGCAGCGTCTCAGCATAGAAGGTGCGGTCAGAGCCGTCTATGGTCGCCGTTGTATAGTTGTTGGCAGGCAGCGACTCTGCCACGACGTCGGCATTCCATCCAGTCTGAATGCCGATGGGCTCCGTCTCAATGTGGCGAGGCGGCAGCAAGTGTCGGTCTAGGAACTGCAGTCGGCGACCAATCCATCCCTTCAGGTAGCTCACGGCATCGTCGTAGCTGCTGGCGTAGTAGTAGAGTGGCCAGATATCGGTACGGCTGTAGATGCCCCACGCCCGTTCGTTTCGGTCGGCCGCTCCACCTTTTTTAATCAGCGTAGCCAGCGAGTCCACGGTGTTCATGAGTTGCTGGTTCGAGTGGTTTGAGAGGCGGTATTGCTGCCAACGCTCCTTCATCGCGCTGACGAATGCCTCGTCTTGCAGCATGCGATACCAGTAGAACGGCACCGGACAGTCGTCGTAAGGGTTGTTCATGTTAAATTCATACTGCCAGCGGTCGGTGCGGTGACCGTCGTAGTAGTTGGCGTTGCCCCACGCGATGTTGAAGTCCCAGAGCGTGGTCTTCCAGCGCGGGTCAGCGCCATCGGTCTCGTAGCGCTTCTGGCTATGCTTGTAGAGATGCGTCGAGAGGCGATAGCCGTCGATGTTCATCGACAGCTCGGTGGCTAGCAGATAGTCAATGAACGACTGCACATCGACGACGCTGCGATAGCCTCCGTCGGGGCTGTCCCAGCCGTTCGCCATGAAGGCCGCCTCCATCTTGTTCACCTCGTTGTGAAGGGCGGTGCGAGTGCCGGCAGGCAGGGCGGCGAACTCGTCGTCGTCGGGGTCGGCATATTCATATTTTATTTGGAAGTTGTTCGACACCCTGCTTCCGTCCATCGACAGCCAAGGGCGATAGCGCGATGTGAAGTAGGGGTCGTAGCCGTGATCAACCACCACGTGGTAGTCGCCCGTGAGGTCGCCTTCCACCTCGCCGGGCTCTTTCAGGTTCAGGCGGTGCTTGCCTTTTGACACGCTTTCGCAGAGCGCAAACACGCCGTAGTAGGTGCCGTCGAGGATGAGTTCGCAGAAGCGGGCTCGTGGCACCCATTCGAACCAAGGTCTGCCGAGTTCGAACGACAGCACGTCGCGCATCATCGTCTCGTCGCACCAAGGTGCAATGAATGCCCACTTGTTGTCTTTCGGCATACCGAGAATGGCCACCTTCTTCTTCTCGCCGCCGTAGTCGGGTAGGAGGTTGCTCTCCAGCGTTCGGAACGTATACGGCTTCTTGTCGGAGGCATCGAACGAGCTGTTGCCGCGATATTTCAGCGCGATATATCCCTCGTAGTCGATGTGCTGTCCGGGAAACGCAAGAGTGTCGGCGTGGTTGCTCTGTCTCTCGCCATTGTGCAGTATTTTCATCTTCGCGAGGATGTAGCTATCGCGCAGAATGGTGCGCCTGCCCGTGCTGATGAACACGATGGGTAGGTTGGTCTCGTCGATTTTCACGTTCTGGTTGCGCAGGCGGCTGCGGTAGTTGTCGCTCTGCTGGGCGTGCATCGCCAGCGTGCATGCCAGAAGCATGAGTAGGGTTATGATGCGAATTGGTTTCATATTCGCTGCAAAGTTACGCTTTTCTTTTCTTTCGGGAAAGGAAAACGGCGATTGTTTATTGATGGTACCACTGAAACCAAGTAACAAGGGAAAAAATGAATGGATTATTTCCGTTATACAAAAGTTGGTCGCAGCGTTTTGTAACCCGTTGAAAACCATGATGTTGCATGGTAGTGTAAGACGAGAGAAGTGATACTTTTCACGTGTTATTAGCAGGGTTGGCATATTTTTCATAACTTTGCAGCAGAGAAACTAAATGTATAAACGTAAAATGACGATGAAAAATCGTAAAAGTAGAATGAAAATCAGTTGTGGTCGGCTGCTCGTGCTCATGGGTGCCGTATTGCTGCCGCTGTCGTCGGCCCTTGCCGGCGTGGAGGCAGGTAAGACCTATCGCATCGCTGTGGGCACCGACGAGCAACACACGCTGATGGTTGCCGACGCCTCGCTTGCCGACCGGGCTGCCGTCGTGGTGTGGACCGATACCAATGTGCCTGCCCAACAGTGGGAGGCGGAAGATGCCGGCGACGGCAACTTCTATTTCAAGAACGTCTATTCGGGCAAGTACCTTGATGCCAGCAACCTCTCGCTGGCCCAGCGCGTGAAGCCCAGCGCGTGGACCCTCGAGGTCGTCGACGCCGACCGTGGGGAGTATCTGCTGAAGCAGGGGAAATACCTGCGAGTCATCAGTGCCACCGACGGCCGACAGCCCGTTGTGGGCAGCGATGCGCAGTCGTGGCTTTTCACCGAGGTGGAGGCACAGCGCAACTTCAATGCTGCCGCCCGCCAGCGCATGCTCGACGGATTCCTGCGACAATATCTGCAGGATCGCGGCGATGGCTACCGAACGTTTGTGAATGGCAGCTGGGGTGAGGCGGAGACGATGGAGGCCCTGCTCGACTGCTATGAGGGCACTGGCGACCGCACGTTCTTGAACATCTTCGAGGCCTGCTACGACTACATGCGCTACCATGTGGGCTCTACGTGGGACGGCGGAACGACCGTTGGTGGCTACGACTGGTTTGGCTACGACTTCAACGACGATGTGATGTGGCTCGTCATCGCTGCCGCCCGTGCCTATCACCTCACAAACAAGGAGGTGTATCTGAACGATGCAAAGCGCAACTTCGACCGCATCTGGAACCGTGCCTACCTCGGCTATGTGGGTTTGCTGCGCTGGGCCGAGAACAGTGGCGACCGCAACGGTGCCAACTCATGCATCAACGGTCCTGCCGAGGTGGCTGCCTGTTATATCGCTGCCGGAACGGGCGACGACAGCTACTACGAGAAGGCCCGCGAGCTCTATAGCAACCAGCGCCGCTACCTCTATGTCTCCGGCACAGGTCAGGTCTACGACAGCGTGGTCTTCGATCCCGCTACGGCAACCGTGAAGAGTCGCAACACGTGGGCATCCACCTACAACCAAGGAACGATGCTCGGTGCCGCCGTGCTGCTCTATCGTCATTTCGGCGACAAGCAATACCGTCAGGATGCCGATAAAATCATTGCGTATGCCCGCCAGAACCTCTGCAATGCTGTAGGGCTAATCAGCGTCTGCCAAAATGCCGATGGCGACTTTCAGGGCTTCAAAGGCATCCTGATGCGCTATGCCGGACTCTATGCCCGCGAGTTCCAACAAGAAGACTACCGGCAGTGGGTGTTGAAGAATGCCTTCCACGCATATAATAATATGAACTCGCGAGGCTTTGGCCACTCCGCTTGGTTGACGAAGGCCCGCGAGGACTTGAAGTATGGCAACGTCGACTACGGTGCCTCCTCGTCGGCGTTCGGTGCCTCTACGGCGCTGACGGCGGCCTGCAGCGTGCCCCTCGAAGCCTTCTCCAGCACGTCCCCCTGGCAGGGTGAGGCCACGCTGGTGGAGCCCGCAGGCACCGACGAGCAGACATACTGCTTTCAGGCACCGGAGGCTGGGCTCTACAAGATTCTTGTGAGCTATCGCTCCACCATGAAGCGTTCCGTGAGGGTTGCCCTGAACCAGGGCGATGCCCAGTCGCTTTCCTTTCCTGTGGCGCAGTCGGCAGCGAGCCTGATGCCGTTTTTCGCCCCACTCGTGAAGGGAGAGAATGCGATTTGCCTGAGCGGTACCAGCGGTCTGCCTACGATAGAGAAGGTCGAGGTGATCTTCTTGGCTGCCTTGCCCGATGCGCTGGAGGCAGAGTTTGGCAAGACGCGCGGTCAGACCAGCATTGCCAACGACGACGATGCCTCGGGTGGCCGCTATGTGCGCGACATCGGTAATGGCGGCGGCAATCAGCTCACGCTCAGGGCGGATGTTGCCGAAGGTGGCGACTACGATTTGGACATCGTCTATTTCACCGGTCAGAATCGGCAGATGTATGTCCGCGTGAACGGTGGCAGCCGTCAGAACGCCCCCTATGCGTCCACAGGCAGTTGGCAGGCTTCGTCGTCGCAGGTGAAGACCATTGCCGTCACGCTGAAGGCCGGCATGAACACCCTTGTCTTTGGTAACGACAACTCCCAGGCTCCCTACGTCGACAAGGTGCTGTTGAAGCGGCAAGGCGAGTCGTCGGTGGTAGGAGGCATCGGCACACGCACCCCGTTGTCCTCCACCGCCTTGTATTCGCTCAGCGGCATCCTCACGCCTCGCCCCACACTATCAGGAATCTATGTGCGAGGGAACAAGAAGTATGCGATAAAAGCCACGCACCAACCGTAGGGGCAGCCCCCTGTGTCTGACCGAACAATGACGAACAACCGGCAGACGCCCCAAAGGGGCAATAGCTAACAGCCCAGGGCAGCGCCCTGGGTGATGTGTCGCAAGCAGACCTCCGCTCTGTAGGGGCAAAAGCGAACGATGGCTGCTTGGTGCTTTTTCACTTTCAGCGCGAAAATTTCCACGCCCACATAAAAACCTAGGGCGATGCCCTGGGCTATGGGCTTAAGCCCTTTCAGGGCGCTCATTTTGATAAATTTTGAATTAAATTTTTGATAAATTTCTCGCGAAGCGATAGAAACCCTGCATTAAAGCCGCCCCTATCAAGGGGCTCTAAATCTCAACTCTTCTCAACCCTTTAAAACCCCAAAAACAACAATATGAATATACGCATTCGTTTGATAATTGTGCTGCTAGGAATGACTATGATCGTCTCAGCGCAGCAGCGTAGTGGAAACCCCATTGCTGAGGGCTGGTATGCCGACCCGGAGGCTGTGGTGATGGATGGCCGCTACTGGGTGTTCCCCACCTATTCGGCAGAGTACGACAAGCAGTTGCATTTCGACGCGTTCTCGTCGAAGGACCTTGTGAAGTGGAAGAAGCATCCGCGCGTGCTCACCAGCGAGAACGTCAGCTGGGCGCGTCGTGCGATGTGGGCGCCGGCAGTAGTGAAGAAGGACGGCCGCTACTATTTCTTCTTCTCCGCCAACGACGTCCACGAGGGTGAGGTTGGCGGCATCGGCGTCGCCGTGAGCCGCAGGCCGCAGGGGCCGTATAAGGATGCGCTGGGTCGCCCGCTCATCGGGCATATCGTGAATGGTGCCCAGCCCATCGACCAGTATGTGTTCCTCGACGACGATGGCCAGTACTATATGTACTACGGCGGTTGGGGTCATTGCAATGTAGTGCGCCTCGCCGACGACCTGCTGAGCATCGTCCCCTTCCCCGATGGCGAGACCTATAAGGAGGTGACGCCCGAGCACTATGTGGAAGGTCCGTTCATGCTGAAGCGCGATGGGAAGTACTACTTCATGTGGAGCGAAGGCGGCTGGGGCAGCGCCAACTACTGCGTGAGCTATGCCATCAGCGACTCGCCGCTGGGTCCGTTCCGCCGCATCGGAAAGATTCTGGAGCAGGATCCGCAGGTGGCGACGGGTGCCGGCCATCATTCCGTCATCAAGGGTCGTGGCGACAACTGGTACATCGTCTATCACCGTCGTCCGCTCACCGAGACCGCCGCCAACTCGCGTGTGGTATGCATCGACAAGCTGGAGTTCGATGAGGCCGGACTGATTCGCCCAGTAATAATAACAAACGAGGGCGTTGAGAAGGCAAAATTGAAATAAGAAGCATACCCAGTCGAACAACCCTTTGGGTGGCAAGGATGCCTGCGGCGCAACATGAATTATCATGAATTGAACATGAATTTTTCATGAATTATTTTTAAAGACAACATGAACAACAAGAACCGCTCGGCTTTGCCGATTTCGTTCGTATCATCCGCAAAGAAATCCGTGGATGGAAAAAAAAGTGTTGTATTTGTTGTAAAAGTTGTTTTTAATAGAAGAATTTATGGATAAATTCTGATAATTTCTGTTCGATAAATTATCCGTGTCATCCGTGGATAAATTATTTTGATAAATTTTGAAATTAATTTTTGATAAATTTCTCGCGAAGCGATAAAATAACGAAATATGAAAACGATTCTGAAAACCATTATCTGTGCGTTCTGCCTCGCTGCTCTTACTGCAGAGGTGCGGGCAGCGAACGTGAGCTACAAGCTCAGTCTGAAACAGCCAGGCAATGCTGCCGTCAGCTACGACCTGAAACTCTCCAGCCCCTCCGACGCTGGCCTGCTGACTGCCGACCAGCCGCTGCCCATCGTCATCACCCAGAAGGAGACGCGGGAGGGCAACCTCCGTCGGCTCACCGTCACGCTGAAGGCGCAGCAGCGCGTCTATTTCAACCTGGGAATGGCCCTTCCCACCGACTTCGCTACCGACGACTGCGACTTCTATCTGCCAGGCTTCTGGTATCATAAGAACCTCCGGTCGCCCGAGTCCACACCGTCGTTCCACACGTCGAAGAGCTGGAACTTCCGCGAAGACCGCCTGTCGGCTCCGCTGACGGGTGTCTACGATGGAAAGACGGGCCGTTCGGTCGTCGTGATGCGACAGCTGGATGGTTCTGCCGATGCGCTCACCACCCATCAGGAAGGCGAGGTCATCCTCGGCGGCCGCACGTCGCTGGGCTATGTGGGATTTGAACAAAGTAACAAGGTCACAAAGGAACAAAGTAACAACGTGGCGACGCAGAGTGTTGCCGAGCTCACGTTCGGCTATCCTTGGATAGAGACGCCGAAGCGCTACACCCGCAAGCTCACCCTCACCCCGAGTGCCACCACCTTTGCCCGCCTCGATGCCGGCGAGAGCATCACGCTATCGTGGCTCGTGAGCGAAGGTCAGGCGAGCGACTACGGTGAGTTTGTGAAGACGACCTGGCAAATGGCCGTCGACCAGTTGCGTCCGCAGCCGCTCACGCCGCTCTACTCCCCCGCCGAGGTAAAGGCACAGCTGGCCAACTACTTCCGCCGGGCTTATGTAGACCGTTACGACTTGAAGTACCACTCGGGCATCAGCCTGCGCTGCGACGACTGCCTGCCCACCGACCACGTGCAGCTGGGCTTCTGCGGTCGCGTGCTGCTCAATGCCTTCAACGCGCTGGAGTATGGCGAGCAGACGGGCGAGGAGCGACTGGTGGAGATGGGGCGCGCCATTTTCGACAGCTGGCTGGCATATGGTTTTACACAGAAAGGCTATTTCAAGGACGAGATGCGCATCGCCCAGGGCATCCCTGCTGATGCCGACGTCGTGCATAGCATCCGCCAGCAGTCGGAGGCGGTCTATGCCGTGTTCCACTACCTGAACTACGAGAAGCAGCACGGCCGCAAGCATCCGCAGTGGGAACGGAAGGTGCGCACCCTGCTCGACAACATGCTTGAGCTGCAGAAGGCCGACGGCCACTTCCCCCGCAAATATCGCGACGACCACAGCGACGTCGATGCCTCAGGCGGGTCCACGCCCAGCGCTACCTCCACCCTCGTCATGGGCTATCGCTACTTCGGCGACAAGCGCTACTTGCAGGCCGCGAAGCTGTCGGTGGACTATCTCGAGAAGAACATCATCGCCCCGAGCGACTATTTCTCGTCGACCCTCGATGCCAACTGCGAGGACAAGGAAGCCGCCATCAGCGCCGTCACCGCCACCTACTATCTCGCGATGGTGAGCAAGAAGGCGCGCGAGCGCAGCCATTACGTCAGCCTCTGTCGGCAGGCAGCCTATTTCGCCCTGTCGTGGTACTACCTCTGGGATGTGCCGTTTGCCCAAGGGCAGATGCTCGGCGACCTCGACTTCAAGAGTCGCGGCTGGAGCAATGTGTCGGTGGAGAACAACCACATCGACGTGTTCGTGTTCGAGCTCGCCCATATCGTGAAGTGGCTGGCCGAAGAGACCGGCGAGCAGCGCTTCAGCCTCATGCACGACCTCATCGCCTCGTCGCTCTGCCAGCTGCTGCCCACCGACGAGCGCCTCTGCGGCATCGCCATCCCCGGCTTCAACCCCGAGGTGGTGCAGCACACCAACTGGGACTACGGCCGCAACGGCAAGGGATTCTACAACGACATCTTCGCACCCGCCTGGGCCATCGCCTCGCTCTGGGAGTTGTATTCGCCCAACCGCACCGTCCAATTCCTGCAACAGCGCCGCTGATGGCCGCCGATGGCCGTAGGCTGATACCAGACCTCTGATGGCACGCTGATGTAAGATTGCTGATGTAAGACCGCCATCCATTCAGTTGTAAGGAATTATTATTCCATCCATTCAGTCATGAGGAGACGCGCCTTCGGGCCGCCTCCTCATTTTTATCTGGAGAGAGGCCGCGAGAAGAGCGAGGGCGTTATGGTAGTGAACCGCCACTTCTCGCGGCTGATTTCCTGAAAAATAGGGGTGTTTTGCCCTTTTATTTCCATTATACTCGGCGGGGGTGGGGCGTTTTGTAAGTGGTTGATAATCAGCGAGATGTGGATTGTATTACGGTGATACGGCTTATACAAACCATATTTTATTACGCATGTAGCGAAGAAAGCCCTACCTTTGCACCGAGCAAATGCCCAACTCGACAACACGGCGGCAGAACGAAAACGCTTCTCACCCCACGAATCGAGCGGCGACGAGTTCTCCCCTCGAACCGACTGGCGACGAGTGAAGGAAACGCTCACCCCAACAACCCGAACGACAACAAACGAAACAAATAATAGCTAAAACCAAACAAAATGAAGATGAAACACAGACTGACAAAGATTTGCCAATCGCGGCTAAGGGCAGGCATGTTCTTGCTCTGCACGCTGGCGATGCTGGGCGGCGTGGGCCTTCAGCCAGCTGCCGCGCAGCAGCAAGTGAAGACGGCGCAGGTGACCGGACAGGTGACCGACGGAGCCAAGCAGCCGCTCATCGGCGTCACGGTGACGCTCGTCGACACGGATGTGCGCGCGGTGACCGATGTAGACGGCATGTTCCACATCAACGTCCCGGGCGACAAGAAGAGTTCGCTGGAGTTCAACTACATCGGCTTCAGGAAGAAAGTGGTGGAGGTGAGCGGTGCGAAGCTGCTGAACGTCGTGCTCGACGAGGATGCGGGCGAGATGGAAGAAGTGGTGGTCACGGGCTACAGCTCGCAGAAGAAGGCCTCCATCATCGGCTCCATCGAGACCATCAAGCCCACGGAGCTGGCGTTCGGTACGACGCGCACGCTGTCGAACAACCTCGCCGGTAAGCTCTCGGGCGTCATCGGCATCCAGCGTTCGGGTGAGCCGGGCTACGACGATTCGAACTTCTGGATTCGCGGTATCTCGACCTTCTCGGGCAGTAACAAGCCGCTCATCCTGATTGACGGCGTGGAGCGCGACCTCGACAACGTCGACGTTGCCGAGATTGAGTCGTTCTCGGTGCTGAAGGATGCTTCGGCCTCGGCCATGTATGGTGTACGCGGTGCCAACGGCGTGATCGTCATCACGACGAAGCGCGGTAAGATTGGTGCCCCGCAGGTGCGCTTCCACGTGGAGCACAGCATCAACGAGCCCACGCAGCTGCCGGAGTTCCTGAATGCTCCCGACTACATGTCGCTGCTCAACGAGCTGGCCGCTCAGGACGGCACGGCGCTGCCGTTCACGCAGCAGCAGATAGACCGCACGCGCTCGGGCTACGACCCCGACCTCTATCCGAACGTGAACTGGGTGGACGAAATTACGAAGGACTACGCCTACACCACGCGCGGCAACGTAGACATCAGCGGCGGTAGCGACTTCCTGCGCTACTCCATCGTGGCCAGCTACTTCAAGGAGGGCGGCATCCTGGAGCAGGACAAGAGCCTCATCGTGGACAACGCCACGAACAACCAGCAGTTCAACCTGCGCACGAACATCGATATGGACGTGACGAAGACCACGCTGCTGCGCGTGAACATCGGTGGCTACCTGAACCGCTTCAAGAAGCAGCGCTGCAACACCGACGATGCCTTCGGCCAGGCATTCCGCACGCTGCCGTTCGTGCATCCCGCCCGCTACAGCGACGGTGCCATTCCGAAGATTTCGAACCGCGCCAACCCGTGGCAGACGGTCACCCAGCAGGGCTATGACTTCAGTACGTCCAGCAAGATTCAGACCCTCTTCAGCGTGGAGCAAGACCTGAAGATGCTGCTGAAGGGCCTGAAGGCAAAGGCGCTGTTCAGCTTCGACCGCTGGAACCGCTCACGCCGCTCGCGCACCGCCAACCCCGGCACCGTGTTCCCGGCTACAGGGCGCGACGAGGAGGGCAACCTCATCTACTCGCAGTTTGAGACCGGCGACGAGTCGATGGGCTCGGAGCAGGGCACCGAATATGGTAACACACGCGTCTATTTCGAGGCCGACCTGATGTACAACCGCCGCTTCGGCAAGACCGACGTCGACGCGCTGCTGCTCTACAACCAGCAGGCCTACGACGACGGCAGCATTCAGGACTACCGCAAGCAGGGCATCGCCGGCCGCCTGTCGGTGACCTACGACAACCGCTACGTGGCAGAGTTCAACTTCGGCTACAACGGCTCTGAGAACTTCGCCAAGGGCAAGCGCTTCGGCTTCTTCCCCTCGTTCGCCATCGGTTGGCTCATGAGCGAAGAGCCGTGGATGGAGGACATGAAAAAGACCTTCCACAAAATCAAGTTCCGCGCCTCCATCGGTCAGGCTGGTGACGACAACATCGGCGGTCGCCGCTTCGCCTACCTCGGCACCCTCTACACCGACCAGGAAGGCTACACCTGGGGCACCACCGGCCAGCGCTCTTATAAAGGCATCACCGAGGGCGACATCGGTGTGAGCAACCTGACGTGGGAGACCGTGACGAAGAAGAACCTCGGCTTCGAACTCGGCCTGTGGGATATGATTGACTTCAACTTCGACCTGTTCCGCGAGAATCGTAAGAACATCTTCATGCAGCGCTCTATCGTGCCGACGCAGAGCGGCTTCGTGCAGGCTCCGTGGGCTAACTTCGGCCGCGTGACCAATCACGGTATCGAGATGACGCTCAACGTGCACAAGCAGTGGAACAAGAACTGGTTTACGTCGGCCTATGCCAACTTCACCTACGCCAAGAACCGCGTGGAGGAGAAGGACGAGCCCGAGGTGCTGAAGGGCACGCATCGCTCGGCCACGGGCCGTTCGATGAACGAGCTCTGGGGCCTCACCGCCGAGCGCCTGTTCATGGCTGACGACTTCAATGCCGACGGCACGCTGAAGGCCGACATCCCCGACCAGAGCGGCGTGGGTGCCGTGACGCTGCGTCCGGGCGACATCAAATATGTCGACGTGAACAACGACGGCGTCATCACCGAGGAGGACGAAGGCTACATCGGCGGCACCGAAGACCCGCGCATGGTGTATGGCTTCGGTGGCGTGGTGAACTACAAGAACGTAGACCTGAACTTCTTCTTCCAGGGCTCCGGCGACATGTATCGCGTCATAGGCCGTCAGCCTTACTTCCTGCCGGGCGGCGGCACGACCACCGAGGGTAATGCCTATGCAGCCAACATCGACGACCGCTGGACCGAGCAGAACCAAAACCCCTATGCCTTCTGGCCGCGCCTGAGCTACGGACCGAACGTCAACAACTACCGCGCCTCCACGTGGTGGAAGAAGGACATGAGCTTCCTGCGCTGTAAGACCATCGAGGTGGGCTACACGCTGCCTCACAAGTGGCTGGAGAATCTCTACGTGAAGAGCTGCCGCGTGTTCGTCAGCGGCAACAACCTCTTCTGCTTCTCGTCGTTCAAGCTTTGGGACCCGGAGTTGGGCACCAACGACGGACTGAAGTACCCCATGAACCGCTCAGTGATGTTTGGACTCGACGTGAACTTCTAAGGGCCCACCCCCACCCCCTCCCAAAGGGAGGGGAGCTTGGATAGCTTTCAGTTCCAAGTGGAGGGGAGTTTGAATAGACTTGCAAAAAAATAAAAAGGATATCATAGTTATGAAGACAAAATATATCAAGCATTTCATCGCAGCAGGTTCCGTTTGCTGCTGTATCACAGCAGCCACCGGGCTCCTCACCTCCTGCTCCGACTATCTGGACAAGGAACCCGACACCGAGCTCACTACGGAGATGGTGTTCGAGAACCGCGACAAGGTGTACTCGTGGCTGAGCTACGTCTACAACATCATACATAACCCCGACAAGTGGGCACTCACCGCCGACGGCTATGAGGTGTTCGCCGACGATATCACGCCCTCCGCCCGCTGGCAGCAGTGGGACTGGAACGGTGTCATCCCGAAGATTCTCGGCCAGTGGACCATCAACTCCACGTGGGGCGGTAACCTCTGGCACATGATGCCGCGCTACATTCGTCACGGCTACATCTTCAACCAGATGGTGAAGGCTATGCCCGATCACGACCTGCCGCAGTCGGAAATCGACAACATGAAGAACGAGGTGAAGTTCCTCTGCGCCTATGCCTGGTGGCAGATGGCCGAGAACTACGGCGGCATTCCCTTCAAGCCCGACTACATCGCACCCACCGACTTCACGCTCGCTGAGCTGATGGTCGGCCAGTCGAAGTTCGACGACGTCGTGGACTACTGCGACAAGCAGATGCTCGAGGCCGCTATGGCGCTGCCCGCCGTCTACGACGACCCGTCGAAGTATGGCCGCGTGAACCGCATTATGGCCCTCACCGTGCGTTCGCGCATGCTGCTCTTTGCCGCCAGCCCGCTGGTGAACGGCAACCCGTGGTACACCGACTACGTGAACGATCAGGGCGAGCAAATCTTCAACCCCACCTACGACCCGCAGAAGTGGGAGAAGGCTGTGGAGGCCTGCAAGCTCTGCATCGACGAGGCTGAGAAAGCCGGCTACGCCCTCTACGTAGAGATGGGACCGAACGGCAAGCCCGACCCGTTCCTCTCTACCTACAACGTGCACATCAAGCGCTGGAGCGAGGGTAACCACGAGATTACGTTCCCCGTGACCAAGGGCAACAGCTATCGCGACACGTTCCTCCGCACGGCATCGGTGCGCGAGTATGGCGGCGGCAACGGACTGGGTGTTTATCAGGGACTCGTCGACGCCTTCTTCACCCGCAACGGTCTGCCCATCACCGACCCGAACTCGGGCTACGTGGAGGACGGCTTCTCGACCACCGTCGACGACCGCTCCGGCGAGACCGCGTGGGAGTATGGCACAGGCAATCCCGGCGAGGTGACCGCACGCGGCACGTATAACATGTACTGCAACCGCGAGCCCCGCTTCTACAATGCTGTGAGCTTTCACGGCTCGTGGCTGGCTGTGGGCAAGCGCAAGTATAACTTCTTCATGAACGGCCGCGACAACGTGCAGACCTCGTCGCCCCACGATGCTCCGCAGAACGGCTACCTCGTGCGCAAGGGTCTGAACGTGCTCGACAACTACCTCACCGGTGCCATCACCGACCGTCAGGGCTTCACCTATCGTCTGGCCTTCACCTATCTGGACTATGCAGAGGCTCTGAACGAGGCCCGCAACGACGGCAGCGCCCGCCAGACGGCTCTCGAATACCTGAACCGCATACGCTATCGTGCCGGTGTGCGCCAGTATACGTTCAGCAGCGTGCCTGCCGACGACGAGGAGTACATCCAGATTCAGAACACGCAGGACGAGCTGCGCCGCGTCATCCGCGCCGAGCGCCGCGTGGAGCTGTGCTGCGAGAACAACCGCTGGTACGACATCCGCCGCTGGAAGGATGCCGAGAACCTGCCTGAGATGTGTGGCGACGACTGGGGAATGAACTTCCAGGGCCGCAACCAGAGCGAGTTCTTCGTGCGCACCGTTTTCCAGACGCGTGTGTGGAAGCGCCAGTACTACTGGATGCCCATTTACATCGATGAGTATGAGAAGAATCCTAACCTCCGCGAAGCACCGTTCTGGGTGGTGGAGAAGGAGTAGTTGAGAGTTGAGAGTTTAGAGTTGAGAGACAGTTTAGAGTTTAAAGTTCTTTCAGCTTATAAACGAACGACAAAACGCAATTCGCAATGTAGGGACGCGACGTGTCGCGTTCTGGTGTGGAAAAAGCAAATTCCAGTTACGCGGCACGCCGCGTCCCTACATGAGAAGGTCATAATAAATAAAAAGATATTATCGTTATGAAGACAATAGATAGAATGAATAAGACTGTTAAATCTTCACTTGTGAGGCTCTGTGCTATCTTGACTCTCCTCCCCTTGGGAGGGGTTGGGGGTGGGTTGTTGGTTTCCTGCAACCAGGATCCGGAGTATTTCACCCTGCCCACCTATCCCGACGAGATGCACGTGCGCAGCTCGGTGGAGGAGATTGTGCTCAACAAGGGCATCGCCGACCAGACCGCCGTCACGCTGACGTGGGACAAGGCCACGAGTCCTATCGCGGTAACTGATGAGGTGACCTACAAGGTGTGCCTCTATCCGTCGGCGCAGAAGGACCTGAAGTCGGAGTACATCGAGACTGGCACCGCACAGCAGCTCACTCTCACCCACGACGAGCTGAACTCGATGGTGGCCCGCTGGGCCCTTCCCGGACAGGCCGTAAAGGTGACTGCCCAGGTGCTGAGCAACGTCGCGAACGAACAGAAGTATGTGCGCCCGGAGATTTCCACCGTAGAATTTGTCGTCACGGGTTATGAGAAGTATCCCACGTATCTCTATATGGTCATCACCGACCAGGAGGGTATGACGACGACGCAGCGACTGGAACAGCGCCAGCTGGGCACGGGCATCTATGAGGTCAGCCTCAGCATGGTGCCTTGCACGTTCCACTTCCAGACCTCTGAGGCAGCCTATCCCGGCTATGGCGTCACAGCAGACGGAAAGCTCGACTACATCACCGAAGGCAGCTACCAGGAGTACAGCTCAACGGCTACGGGCAACCGCACCGTGATCGTCGATACGAACAATCCGTACAACGACTGCCGCGTGCTCGACATCGTGCAGCTGCCCACGCCGGGCCTCATCTGGATCTGCGGCAACGGCTGTTCGGTGGGATGGAACACCAACACCACTGAAGGACGCATGCAGATGACCGGCTCCGCCCGCGAACCCTACTACTACTCGTGGACGGGCGACTTCACCGCCGGTGGCGAAATCAAGATTGGCCTTGGTGGCGGTTGGGGCGACCAGTTCTTCTACGCTCCCGTTGAGAATGCCGACCCGCTCACCGACCATCGCCTCCCGATGTATCGCTTCCAGGACGATGGCGGCGACCTGAAGTGGGTGCCCTCCGTCAGCGGTCGCTACACCCTCACCCTCAGCCTCCTCGCCACCGATATGTGGACGAAGTTTGAGCCCGCCAGCTGATTAGTTGAAAATTAATAAATAATAGAAGCCACCTGTGGTCCCCTCATCAGAGGGGACAAGGGTGGAAGCCTTCCCTCTCTTTTGCAACCAACACAACCAATTATATTTATTTTCGTATGAAAATGCTGACCATCATCCTTGCCGCCCTCTTCTCCCTCCCTGCTTTGGCAGAGGAGGGCGACACCTACACGAACCCCGTCACCAAGTACAGTCTGCCCGACCCCACCGTGATACGCGCCGACGACGGCTATTTCTACCTCTACGCCACCGAGGACACACACAACGTGCCGGTCTATCGGTCGCGCGACCTGGTGAAGTGGCGCTATGCCGGAACGGCGTTCACCGACCAGACGCGCCCGATGGACTTTGTGCCGAACGGTAGCATCTGGGCACCCGACATCAACTATGTAGGCGGGCAATATGTGCTCTACTACAGCAAGTCGGAGTGGGGAAAGACGTGGGAGTGTGGCATCGGCGTCGCCGTGAGCGACCGGCCCAACGGTGGCTTCCACGATGCTCACAAGCTCTTCATCTCTTCCGAGATTGGCATCGAGAACTGTATCGACCCGTTCTTCATCTCCGACAACGGTCGCAACTACCTGTTCTTCGGCTCCTTCCACGACATCTATGGCGTAGAGCTCACCGAGGACGGTCTGTCGCTCCTTCCGGGCACCGAACCGAAGAAGATTGCCGGCGGACTCATCGAGGCCACGATGATCGTGCCCCACGACGGCTACTACTACCTCATCGGGTCGGCTGGCTCCTGCTGCGAAGGCGCCAAGAGCACCTATCGACTGGTGATGGCCCGCTCGAAGAATCTCTTCGGTCCGTATGTAGACCGCAATGGGCGCAGCGCCATCGGCGACAACTTCTCGCCGCTGCTCAACAAGAGCCCGGAGGTGTATGGCCCCGGCCACTGCTCGGAGTTCGTCACCGACGATGCCGGACAGACCTGGGTGCTCTATCATGGCTTCCAGGCCGACAACGTGGAAGCAGGCCGCGTGGTCTATCTCGACCGTGTGGAGTGGGGGAGCGATGGCTGGCCCCGCATTCAAGGCATGCGTCCGTCGGTAGAGGCGGAGGCTCCTATCTTCGGTACCGCGGGCATCGACGACGTGCAGGCAGAGGCCGACAACAAATGCATGATTCGCTTCGTCGAGGGTGACTCTTCGTCGCTGGGGCGCTACATCCGCATCGACAGTCCCGACGACGAGCCTTTCTCCTGGCGTCTGTTCAGTCTGAATGGCACGATGCTCATGGGTGGCAAGGCTACCCACACCGCCATCGTCGACACAACGGCCGTGCAGAAGGGCATCTATACCCTCAGCCTCACCGGCAAGTTCGGCTCGCAGGCCGAAAAGCTCCTCATCAACTAAGGAGGGACGCCGCGCAGTAAGATCCCAAAGGGCAAAGAATGTAGGGACGCGACGTGTCGCGTTTATGGACCCAGAATCGCTAACTCCAGAACGCGGCACGCCGCGTCCCTACATTTGCTGATTTCGTACAGACATACATTTTTGATTAGATAAAGATTTAGTTAGTTTATTGAGCAGACTCAGTGGAGTCACCGCCGCTTTCCTTATAGGTAGGGGAAGCGGCTTTTTTTGCCTCCTTCCTTCCTCCCCTTTCTTCGTTTTAGAAGTTAAATTTTTATAAATTTCGGAAACAAAGAACACTCGTTTGTTTTATTCTTCCTAATTTTGGAGAATTAATGAAAATTGTAAAGATATGCGAAGACTTTTCGTGGCGGTACTTCTTGTGCTGCTATCTGTTATATCGGTTTCATGGGCAAGCCCCCAGACCAACGACCGACTGCGCCAGCTGGACGAGAGCCTGGCGCACCGCGACATCTATGAGCAACAGCGCGTGAAGCGCATCAGCGAGCTCCGCGACGGACTGCGACTCGCCAAGGCCGAGGGGCGAGAGTTCGATCAGCTCATGAAACTCTATGAGGAAAACAAAAGCTACTGCTACGACTCGGCGCGCCACTATGCCTATGCCTGCCTGGAGGTGGCTCAGCTGGAAGCCAACCCGCAGCGCATAGCCGAATCGCAGAACGCCCTGGTGTTCTCGCTCATCTCAGCCGGCATCCTCAGCGAGGCACGAGACGTGCTGCAGTCCATGAACCGCCGCGTGCTCAGCGGCAAGCAGCTCAGCGACTACTACGACAACTACGGACGCCTCTGGCGGTCGATGGCCGACTACGTGCGCGAGGAACCTTACTACACGAAGTACATCAGCCAAAGCATGGCCTACATGGACTCGCTGAAGCAGATGACACCCGAGGGCACGAAGCTATGGTGGTCGCTGACGGGGTCGCACCAGATGCGTGAACTGAAATACAAGGAAGCGCTGCAGTCGTTCGAGAAAGTGCTGGAGCTCTGCGGCGACGACAATCGGCAGCGGGCTATGACGACTGCAGAAATGGCGTGGGCCTACATCTTCCTGAACGACGAAGACAAGGCCATCGACTACTTTGCGCAGTCGGCGATTGCCGATAACGAAACGGCCACGCGTGAGATCACGGCCCTCTACCACCTGTCGCGCTACGTCTACAAGCATGGCGACTACGACCGCGCCAGCGCCTATGTGCATCAGGCTTTGGAGGACGTGAACTTCTATAACTCCCGCCTGCGCAAGATGGAAATCAACGACATCCTGCCCATCATCGAGCAAGACCGCTACAACGCCATCCGCAGTCAGCGCAACTGGCTGTTTGCCACCACGGGGCTGGTCATTGCCATCTTGCTGGCCATGCTCTGGAGCTATTTCATCATACGCAAGAAAAACCAGAAGCTCACCGAGGCCCGCGAGACCATCGCCGGACAGCTGGAACTGCTGAAGGAGGCCAACCTGCGCCTGAAGGAGGACGACAAGATTAAGAATGCCTACATCGGCCGCTCGTTCTACACCAATGCCGAATACATCGCGAAGCTCGAGAAAGTCTACCTCACCATCGGCCGAAAGATTCAGGCCCGGCAGTTTGAGGACCTCGGCCGCATGACGAATCTCTCGGCGCTGAATGCCGAGCGCGAAAACATGTACGAGGCTTTCGACCAGACGTTCCTGAAAATCTTCCCGACGTTCGTGGAACGCTTCAACGAGCTCTTCGACGAGAAGGACCGCAAGCAGCCTGCCAACGATGAGTCGCTGACCAGCGAGATGCGCATCTTCGCCCTCATCCGACTGGGCATCACCGACAGCGATCGCATTGCAAAGTTCCTCGACTACTCCGTTCACACCGTCAACACTTACAAGACACGCGTGAAAAATCGCTCAACGGTCGACAACGAAGAGTTCGAGAAGCGTATCATGGCCATCTGACGCTATTTTTTCGAGGAATATTCCGATAATACAAATCGTTCGGAATAGAAACGGAAGTCGTTGAAAACCAATGACTTCCGTTTTGTATTATGTCAGAATCGTTATACTTTTGATTGTTTTTTTCATGGTTCGCGCGATACGCGCTATCTTTGCAGCTGAAATGTTGAACTACAGAATACGCAAAGAAGACATGAACAATCGAAAGAAAATCCTGCTGTTGGCAATCGGCTTCGTGGCTGCCCTCTCGGGTGGCAACGGCATGTGTGCCCAAGCAGCCGAATGGAATCCGAAAGCCAATCCCGAAGCTGTAGTCAGGTCGGGACATGCGCGCTTCACGGTGCTCACGCCTGAGATGATTCGCATTCAGTACAGCGACCGCGACCTGTTTGAAGACCGCGCCACGTTTGCCATCGTTAATCGTCAGTTGCCCGTACCGTCGTTCACCACCGAGGAGCGCGACGGATGGCTCGTGGTGAAGACCGCGGCGCTCACCCTTCAATATAAGATAGGTGGCCGAATCGCCGGCGATGCTGCTGCAAGCGCCGATGTGCTGAACATCAGCTTCAACCTGAACGGACGCCGAGTGATGTGGTATCCTGGCAAGGACGACTCCATGAACCTGAAGGGAACCACGCGTACGCTCGACGGTCAGATTGGTGACAACAAGCGCGCTGAGCTGGAGAACGGTCTGCTCTCGCGTGCCGGCTGGAGCATCATTGACGAATCGCCCCGCACGAAGCGTGGCGACGGCTCCACCTCCTTTGCCTTCGACGGCGATGTGGATGGGATGCCCTGGGTGGCAGAGCCCGTCGACAAGGATGCTATTGACTGGTACTTCCTGGGCTACGGTCATCAGTACAAGAAGGCACTGGGCGACTTCACGAAAGTGGCTGGCCGCCAACCGATGCCGCCGCTCTACGTTTTGGGCTACTGGTACAGCAAGTATCAGCGCTACACCAGTGATGAGTTCATGGAGATTGTGAACGACGTGAAGCGCAATCAGATTCCGATGGACGTGATGATTTTCGATATGGACTGGCACACCGAGGGCTGGACCGGCTGGACGTGGGACCGCACGGCGATTCCCGATCCTGAAGGACTCATCGGCTGGATGCACGGAAACGGCCTGAAGGTCGCCCTGAACTTGCACCCCGCCGACGGTGTCGATGACGACGAGGACTACTTCAAGGAGCTGCGCTCCGACATGGGGCTCGACAGCACCGTGAACCGCGTGCCTTGGAACCTGAGCGACGGGAAGTTCTATCACAACATGTTCAATCGCATCATCCGTGCCCGCGAACGCCAGGGCGTTGACTTCTGGTGGATCGACTGGCAGCAAAACCTCACAAGCAAATACATGGATGGTCTGGGTGAGACCTTCTGGTGCAACCACGTGTTCTACAACGATATGCGCCTGAATCGCAAGGATCATCGTCCGCTCATCTTCCACCGCTGGGGCGGTCTGGGCAGCCATCGCTATCCTATCGGCTTCTCGGGTGACTCCTTCACCACCTACGGTACACTCGCCTGGCAGCCTTACTTCACGGCAACAGCCTCGAACGTGGGCTTCGGCTATTGGGGCCACGACCTCGGAGGCCACCAGCAGTATGACGGCAATAATCCTGAACTCTACCTGCGCTGGATGCAGTACGGCGTGTTCACGCCCATCTTCCGCACTCATGCCACCAATTGGGAAGGTATTGAGCGCCGCATCTGGAAGTATGAGAACTTCCCCTTGCTGCTTGAGACCGTGAAGTTGCGCTATGCGCTGATGCCATATATCTACACCGCCTGCCGCCAGGCATATGATACGGGTGTGAGCCTCTGCCGCCCGCTCTACTACGAATGGCCCGAGGAGAGCAACGCCTATCAGTTTGAGGACGAGTATATGTTCGGCGACGACATCCTCGTGGCTCCTGTCGTAACGCCTACGGGCGAGAACGGAAAGGCACAGCGCCGCAACTGGCTGCCTGAAGGCCGTTGGTTCGATGTGTGCCGCAACACGGTTGTCGAAGGCAATCGCATCTTCACCGATAGCTACACGCAGGAGGAAACTCCTTACTTCTTCCGTGCCGGTGCCGTCATCGTCAACAATCCGCCGATGCTGAACCTGAACACGCGCCCCGACCGCCTCATCCTGAAGGTGGTGCCCGGTGGCAACGGTTCGGCGACGCTCTATGAAGACGAAGGCGACACGCAGGGCTATCAGCAGGGTGCCTTCACCAACACACGCCTCGTTCACGAAGGCAACACGCTTACCATCGAGCCGCGCCAGGGACAGTTCCCCGGTATGCTGCAGCAGCGTGCCTACACCGTAGAGTTCCTCGCCACCGACCGTCCGCAGGCCGTAAGCGTGAATGGCCAGAAGCTCACCAATGGCGCCTGGGGCTACAACGAACAGTCGCGCATCGTTACCGTCTACATTCCTGCCACACCGTGTGAGCAGCGCATAAAAGTTGAATTGTTGTAATAGAATATATAAAGGCATAAAGGGTATAAAGGGGAGTGATAGGGCATAAAGGGACAATAGTCCCGCCTCCGGACCATAGGGGCAGACCCCCGTGTCTGCCCGAACAGCAGCGAACAGCCAGCACTTCCATACACCCCGAATTCGCGGTCAGACACGGGGGTCTGCCCCTACCGTTGGCAGCAAAGCATTCGTCCCTTTCACTCCCCTTTTCTCCCCTTTAAGCCCTTTAAACCCTCAAAAAATATGAAAACAAAAATATTCCTACTTGCATGGATGTTGCTGGGTTGCCTGACGCTCCTGGCACAAGAATACAAAGAGTTGTGGCTCGTGGGCACGGCCGTTCCGGGTGGTGCACAGCGGCTGCAGAAGGTGAGTGACGGCGACTGGAAGTATGCCGGCTCGCTCCAGGTTGGCGAACTGCGTGTGGCGACCACCCGCAAGGCTGGTAAGCTGACGCAATATTTCGCCCCCGTGCTGCCTGATGCCAACGTGGTGAACCGCGGCTTGGCTTGGAAGCAAACCGCCGACGGTGCAAGTCCTGCCTGGCAGGTGGTCGTCGCCGATGGTCACTATCGCCTGCATGTCTACACCTCTCAGCAGCAGCTGCGCGGCGAGATTGTGCAGCCTTGGGGCGAGCTGTTCGTGGGCGGCGGTGCTACGGCCTCGGGCTGGAAAGAAGGCAAGATGCAACTCATGCAGCGCGACATCGACAATCCCTACCTGTGGACATGGGAGGGTGAGCTGAAGCGCCACGAAGGCATTGAGGAGCCTGCCAGCTTCAAGTTCCAAGGTCAGGACCGCTGGTATCCGAAAGCTTTGCACCCCTATGCACAGGACACCGACATCCTGAAGGACACGCGTCTGCGCACCGGTGGTCCCGACACGAAGTGGACGCTGAGTGCCGACGGCATCTATCGCATCACAATCGACCAGTTCAACGAAACGGTGAAGGCCGAGTTGGTGAAATAGCAGATATCCAAACTAGAAACTAGACGCTCGACCCGCAGGGGCGCTTTCGTAGCGCAGCGGAGAAAGAACTAGAATCTAGAAACTAGAAACTCAAAACTAGAAACTCAAAACTTATAACCCAATAACATCAAACCATTATGAAGAAAAGTTTACTTATCGCGCTCATGGCCGTCCTCGCGGGATGGCTGAGCGTCTCTGAGGCCTTCGCCTTGGATCAGAAAGACGGCGTCTACCAGATTGGCAATGCCCAAGACCTGGAAGATTTCTCAAACATCGTAGCCAGTGGCAATGGCGGCGTAAGTGCCGTGCTCACCGCCGACATCGACATGTCGGGCGTCAGCCACCAGCCCATCGGAACTACGGGCAGTGCCTTCAGCGGTACCTTCGACGGCCAGCAGCACTTCGTCCGTAACATGATCATCGACCTGCCTGAGCAGGAGTATGTGGGTCTGTTTGGCGTGCTGAGCGACGGTGCAACGATCAAGAACGTTGTCGTCGACAACAGCTGCTCGGTGTCGGGTAAGTGCTTCGTCGGCGCCATCGCCGGTGGCACCAACGGCGGCGGCTCGGTGACCTTCGAGAACTGCGGCAACGAGGGCAGCGTGGGTGCACAGGAACAAAATGCAGCCGGCATCGTCGGCGTGAGCATGAACAGCGCCTGCGGCATCCGCCTGCTGAACTGCTTCAATGCTGGTGGCATCACCGGTGGTCGTGAGGCTGCAGCCCTTTGTGGCTGGGTGGGCGACAACGGTAGTGTGATCACCAACTGCTACAACGCCGGTTACGTCATCGGCATGGATGGTAGCAACTCCATGTGGCGCAACGGTAACGGCAAGGGCACGAACAACTTCGACACCTATGGCTATCAGGGCACTTACATCAGCGAGGACGAGTACGACCTCTCGATGGGTAGCGTAGCTTATCAGCTGAACGGCCGCCAGAGCGAGAACGTCGTGTGGTTCCAGACCCTCGGCGTAGATGCCTTCCCCGTTCCGTTCTCTTCGCACGGCATCGTCTATGCTGTGGGTGACCTGAACTGCGACGGCACCCCGAAAGGTGGCGACGAGGTGTACTCCAATAAGAACGAGTCGAACCGCGACCCACACACCTTTGTTGATGGCATCTGCTCGCGCTGCGGTGATGTCGATTTGAACCACCTGCCTCTTACCGATGGCTTCTACACCCTCTCCACTGCTGCCGACCTGAACTGGTTTGCCGCTCTGGTGAACAAGGGACATAAGAAGGTGAACGCTCGCCTGGGCGCCGACATTGACTTCAGCGAGTTCACCAAGAAGGACGTGATGATCGGTGGCGATGCTTTCTCGGCCAACGAAGGCGACGAGAGCCGTTCGTTTGAGGGCATCTTCGACGGTCAGGGTCATAAGATCACCGTCAACTACAACGTCAGTTACGACGGTGTGGCACTCTTCAAGGTGGTTAGCAACTCCACCATTCGCAACCTCGTCATCGATGGCGCTATTGAGAGCACACAGCGCTTCATCGGCGGTCTGGGCTTCGTCAGCCGCGGCACATGTACTTATGAAAACATCATCGTGGCTGTGAACATCACCGGTTCGTATCCCGGCGATGCTACTGACGGCGGCTTCTTCGCCGTGTGTCATGAGAGCCCGACCTTCACCAACTGTGCCTTCGTGGGCACCATGAATGCTCCCGACAGCGAGGGTAGTGCCGCTATCATCGGCTATGCCCACGGTCGCGTAGAAACCCTCATCCAGAACTGCTATGTTTCCGCATCGCTGCTGAGTCTGCGTGGCAACTCCACCGTGTTTGCCCGCAACGTCGCCAGCATGGTGAACTGCTTCTATACCGATAACATCACCGACCTCTCGGAGAGTGCAGCCGAGGTTGTCAGCGTTGACGCTGTGAAGTCGGGTGAGCTCTGTTACCGCCTTGACCAGGGCGGCGCCGGCGATGCTTGGCGTCAGACGCTGGGTAGCGACAACTATCCCGTACCGTTTGCCGATCACCTGATGGTCTATGCCGTTGGTTCGATGAACTGTGACGGCTCGGCCGGTAGCGACATCAGCTACTCCAACACTGAGGGCGAGCCCCAGCGTGCTGATCACCAGTATCAGGACGACATCTGCCAGGTGTGCGGTGCACGTCTCATCCGTAATGGCGAACAGCTGAAGGCTCTCGCCGATGCTGTGAACAATGGTGAAGTGGCAGGCGACGTGATCGTCGACCTGGCTGCCGACATCGATATGAAGGGCATTAGCTTCGAGGGCATTGGTACTCGCTTCAGCCAAGAAGATGGCGAGGGCAACTGGCAGGATGTGAAGCGTCCTTACATGGGCGTCTTCGACGGTCACGGCCATCGCATCTTGAACATGGTCATCGAGTCGGAAGGTGGCAACAAGGGTCTCTTCGGTGTTGTCAGCGGTGCAACGATTAAAAACGTCGTTGTCGACAAGTCGTGCGAAATCTACTCCACCGGCTACTCGGCAGGTATCGCTGGTACAGCAGTCGGCAAGGCTGTGCTCACCATCGAGAACTGCGGCAACGAGGCTACGGTGAACGTCGGTGCCTCTGGTGCTAACGGTGCTGGTATCCTCGGTGTGAACGACCTCAGCGAGGCTTATGTGCGCATCATCAACTGCTACAACGCCGGTGACATTGTTGGCCAGCGTGAGTGTGGCGCCATCAGCGGCTGGCTGGGCGACCGTGCTGAGGTGGTGAACAGTTTCAACTGCGGTGTGGTGGCTCCTGAGTCTGTCGATGGTACTCGCACCTTCGCACGCTACAATGGTTCGGCTGTGAGCTTCACCAACTGCTATGAGCTCGACGGCAACCAGGTGACGACTGTAAGCGCCGACGATGTGGTAAGCGGTAAGCTCTGCTACGACCTGAACGAGGGTGCCGGCACAACGGTATTCTATCAGACGCTGGGCAGCGACGAACATCCCGTCTTCGATCCTTCGCACGGTGTTGTGAAGAAGGATGGCGACACCTACGTCAATGAGGACGCCACCGCTATCGAAACCATCGCCGAGCCCACAACTGCCGAGTCCGCAGCCGTCTACTCTGTGAGCGGTGTGCGCCAGCAGCAGCTCAGCCGCGGCATCAACATCGTTCGCCAGGCTGACGGTAAGGTCGTAAAAGTCTTGGTACGATAAACCATAATATGTAGGGACGCGGCGTGCCGCGTTGCTGGAGCAAGAATAGCTAACCACATAACGCGACACGTCGCGTCCCTACATTAATCTTGAACATTGAACGTCGCGCCGCGACTTTTGAACGTGCGCAGCACATTTGAACTATGAACAATCGTTTCATCATTACCCTTTGCAGTCTGTGCCTCGTCCTCATGGCGAAGGCACAGACCGCTTTTATCTCTGCGGACAGCGTCGCTGTGTTCTATCCCGCAGGCTACGTTGCAGCCCATCATGAGCCGTCGCCCATCTTCGTGCAGCAGCCTGCCCCTGCCGGACAACTGCCCGACAATTGGCGAGTGCGCCCGCAGTTCGCTTCTGACGGCAGTCATAGCGTAGCGACCATCAACATTCCTGACGATGCCGACTTCTATGGCACGGGCGAGGTGACAGGTCCGCTGCGTCGCAACGGGCGCACCATTAGCCTCTGGAACATCGACACGCCCGCTTATGGCGTCGACGGAGGTACACATCTTTACCAGAGCCATCCATGGGTGATGGGTCTGCGTCAAGACGGCAGCGCCTTCGGCATCATCGCCGACAACACATGGCGACAGAGCATCTCGATAGAAGACCATCAGGTGACCTTCAACAGCGATGGTCCTGCCTTCCGTGTGGTCGTCATCGAGCGAGAGAGTCCGCAGGCGCTTATGCAGGCGTTGGCCGACTACACCGGCCATATGTCGCTGCCGCCGCTGTGGTCGCTCGGCTATCAGCAGTGCCGCTTCAGCTATCAGCCCGACACCCGGGTGATGGAGGTTGCCGACCTGCTGCGCCAGCACCAGATTCCGTCCGACGTCATCTGGATGGACATAGACTACATGGATGGCTATCGCATTTTTACTTTTAATCCGAAGGAGTTCCCAAATCCGAAACGACTCAACGACTACCTGCACAGCCGCGACTTCAAAGCGGTCTACATGATCGACCCGGGAGTGAAGGCTGAGCAGGGCTACTTCGTCGACGACCAGGGAACAACCGGCGACTACTGGGTGAAGACCGCCGATGGCAAGCCTTTTGTGGGAGATGTGTGGCCGGGTGCCTGCCACTTCCCCGATTTCACACGCTCTGAGGTGCGCCACTGGTGGGGCACACTCTACAAGGACTTCATGGCAACAGGCATCGACGGTGTGTGGAACGACATGAACGAGCCTTCCGTCTTCGGCGGCCCCGGTGGAACCATGCCCATCGACAACCAGCATGGAAACCCCACTTCAGGTACAATCGCTCCTGCCTCCAAAGCTATAGAAGCCCCCTCGGGGGCCGTAGGGGGGGCTTCCCATCTCCGTTTCCACAACATCTATGGCATGCAGATGGTACGTGCCAGTCGCGACGGCCTCTTGCTCGCACAACCGCAGAAGCGCCCGTTCATCCTCTCACGTTCGAACTTCCTCGGCGGTCAGCGCTATGCAGCCACGTGGACGGGCGACAACCTCTCGTCGCCTGAGCAGATGAAGCTCAGCATTCCCATGAGTCTCACGCTTGGACTCACCGGACAGCCTTTCAGCGGTCCCGACATCGGTGGCTTCTGCGAGAATGCCACAGGTGAGCTCGTGGCACAATGGACGGCAATGGGTGTGTTCTTCCCGTTCGTGCGCAATCATAACATCAAAGGCACCGTCGACCAGGAGCCTTGGGCGTTCACACCTGAGGTGCTCGATGCCTGCCGTACGGCTATCAACCGCCGCTATCGCCTCATGCCATACGTCTACACCGCTTTCCGCGAAGCCAGCCTGACGGGTATGCCCGTGATGCGTCCGCTCTTCATGGCCGATGCACGCGACCTGTCGCTGCGTAGCGAGGACAAGGCATTTCTCTTGGGCGGTGATCTGATGATTACGCCGACGTGGACTTCCGACGTGGCATCGCCACAGGACAACTCATGGCAGCCGTTCACCCTTGAACAGCATCCCGACAGCTACCAAGCTACGATGCGCCAGCGCCCGGGTTCCGTCATCCCTGTGGCAAATCTCGCTCAAAGCACCACTGCCCTCCGCACCGACTCGCTCACATTGCTTGTTTGCACCGATGAGCAGGGACAAGCCTCGGGCATGCTCTACGAAGACGATGGCGACGGCTTCAGCTACCGCAGTGGCAACTACCGTGTACTCTCGCTCACGGCAACACTGCAGAAGCGCCAGCTCACCGTTGCCGTTCGCCAAACGGAAGGCAACATGGCTCCATTGCCCCGCACTCTTCGCGTTGGCTTTGTCAAAAACGGCCGTGTGCAGTATTCTGCATGGCAACAAGGGGCAGAAGTCCACATGAAAGTGAAATAACCCTTGAACGCGCGCAGCGCCTTTGAATTTTGAACCTTGAACGCGCGAAGCGCATTTGAACCGCGCCTTTGGCGCATTACAGTATGAAGAAACTTTTTCTTATCATCATCCTGTTGGCGACCACCGCTACTCAGAGCCTGTTCGCCGCTGACGATCCAGTGGCTGATCCCGCAGCGGTCGTCACCTCGGGGCGTGCCCGCTTCACGGTGCTCACCAATAGGATGATTCGTATTCAATACAGCGCCACGAGCCGCTTCGAGGACCGCGCCACATTCGCCGTCGTCAACCGTAAGTTGCCCGTGCCGCAGTTCACCACCCGCGAGGCCGATGGCTATCTCTACATCGAGACCGATGCGCTTACCCTGCGTTATAAAGTCGGAAGCACCATCTCTGCCAGTCTGAAGTCGCCGAACAACCTCTGCATCACGATGCCGCTGAACGGTCGTATCGTGACGTGGTATCCCGGAAAGGAAGATGCGCTCAACCTGAAAGGTACGAAGCGCACCCTCGACACCGCCAGCGGCGACAACCAACGACCGGACCTCGAGGATGGTATTCTTTCGCGTGCCGGCTGGGCACTCCTCGACGAGTCACCAAAGGCCAAGCGCGGCGACGGCTCGCGCTCGTTTGCCTTCGATCGTTCTGTTGATGGCATCCCTTGGGTGGCACAGCCCGTCGACGCCAATGCCCTTGACTATTACTTCCTCGGCTATGGCCACGACTACAAAGGTGCCCTTGCCGACTACGTCAAGGTAGCTGGCCGCCAGCCCATGCCGCCCCTCTATGCGTTGGGCTACTGGTACAGCAAATACCAACGCTACTCGCAGCAGGACTTCGTCAACCTTGTCACCGAAATCCATCAGAACGACATTCCACTCGACGTGATGATCTTCGACATGGACTGGCACCTCGACGGTTGGACGGGCTGGACGTGGAACCGACAGCTCATCCCTAATCCCGAGGGACTCATCCGCTGGATGCATCAGCAACAGCTGAAGGTGGCACTCAACTTGCATCCCGCCGACGGCGTGGCAAGTCATGAGGACCACTTCCAGGAGATTCGTTCCGACATGGGCCTCACCACCGACCGTGTGCCTTGGATGCTCGAAGACTCCACGTTCTATCGCTCACTGTTCCGGCACATCATCCGTGAACGTGAAGAGCAGGGCGTCGACTTCTGGTGGCTCGACTGGCAGCAAAACCTCACGAGCAATTATATCGACGGACTCGGCGAAACCTTCTGGTGCAACCACGTGTTCTATAACGACATGCGGCTGAACCGCCCCGACCGTCGGCCGTTCATCTTCCACCGCTGGGGTGGAATGGGCAGCCATCGCTATCCCATCGGCTTCTCCGGCGACACCTATTCCACATTCGGCTCGCTCGCCTTCCAACCCTATTTCACCGCGACGGCCTCCAACGTCTGCTTCGGCTATTGGGGACACGACCTCGGCGGCCACATGCAGATAGCCCCCACCAACGAGGAGCTCATGCTCCGCTGGCTGCAGTTCGGTGTGTTCTCACCCATTTTCCGCACTCATGGTGCCAGCCAGGAAGGCAATGAGCGTCGCATCTGGAAATACGATAACTTCCAGGCGCTGCTCGACTGTGTGCGCCTGCGCTATGAGCTCATGCCCTACATCTACACTGCCTGCCGCCAGGCCTACGATACCGGTGTGAGCCTCTGCCGCCCGCTCTACTACGACTGGCCCGAAGAGAACGAGGCTTATCGTCAGGAAGGGGAGTATATGTTTGGAGACGATATTCTTGTCTCGCCCGTCGTCACGGCGGCCAACGGAGAGCGTGGCACCTTCCACAAGACGTGGCTGCCCGAAGGCCAGTGGTACGATGTGTGTCGGAGCCGTTTGCTCAGTGGTGGTCAGACCATCAGCGACAACTATGCTGCTGAAGAGATTCCCTATTTCATCAAGGCAGGAACCATTGTTGTGTGCAATCCGCCCATGCAGCATCTGAAGTCGGCTGCCGACCGCTTGTTGCTGAAGGTGGTGCCCGGTGCCGATGGCAGCACGACGCTCTATGAGGACGAGGGCGACACGCAGAATTATGAGCAGGACGGTTATGCCACAACGCTCATCACGCAACAGCGAGAGCCGTCGTCGCTGACCGTTACCATCGGTGCCCGCGAAGGCGCTTATGAAGGCATGCCCGCCCAGCGCGCCTACGAGCTGCAGCTGCTGCTCGAGGAACGGCCGGAGCAGGTGAGCATCAGCGGTGCCGAGCTCACCGACTGGAGCTACGATGCCGATCGCCACATGGTGGTCATTAATATTGCCCCGACCTCCTGCGACCACGAAGTAGTGGTGCAGGTAGGCCGTAACGCATCAGGCATTGCCCATGTGGGCACACCCGAGGTAGTAGCAGAGCGCTATTACGACCTCAGCGGTCGCCGTTGCAATATAAAACCGCGCGGCCCACATATCATTAAGCGCACATGGAACGATGGAACCGTAACAACCGAAAAACGACTAAGATATGAAGAATAATAACCTTTCCCTCATCTTGCTCATCGCCCTTGTGTGGTTTTCTACCGATGCCCAGGCTCAGAGCTTCGAGCGCCTGTGGGCAACAGGCACGGCTGTGGAGGAGGGTAGTGTGGAACTCACCCGCCGCCCCGACGGACTCTTCCGCTTTGCCGGGGCACTGAAGGATGGCGAACTGAAAATACAAACTACGGAGACGTTCCAGAAGGGCGTCACGCAGTTTCTGAAGCCACAGCTCGTAGACTCCTATCTCATCAATAACGGATTGCGCTATACCGTCACCTCCGACGAGAGCCAACCCGGCTGGGTGGTGTCGTTCAGCGAGGAAACCTATCGCTTCCTCGTCGACCCCGCAGCACATACCGTCATGGGTGAGCTCTGTCTGCCCTGGAACGAAGTGCTCATCGCAGGCAGTGCCTTTGCCGGCGGTTCGAACAACGTGGAGTGGAATCGCGATGCCATGCTGCCTTTCGAGCGCGACCACGAGGACCCGTATGTGTTCACATGGACTGGCGAGCTCGGCATCTTCAGTGGTGTGGTGGAGCCTGGTCACTTTAAGTTGGAAGGTCAGATGACGTGGGGCCCGCGCGAGTTGCATCCGTTCACTCAGGACGAGGACATCCTCGGTGCCCGTCAGATGCGGCAGGGCGGCGACGACACAAAGTGGCGTGTCAGCAAGGCCGGCACCTATCGCATCACGGTAAACCTGTTCCACGAGACCATCGAGGCCGAATTGCTCACCGATGCCCAGCAGTCGGAAACCGATGGCATCCACTCCCCGGAAGCACAGCCTTCGCTCAGCGAACGAGCCCTCTCGCCCGTCTACTACGATGCCAATGGCATGCGCCTGCAGCATCCGCGCCGCGGATTGAACCTCGTGCGGATGGACGATGGCACCGTCAGAAAGGTGATGGTGAGATAGTGGGGATAGCCCGTTCTACTTGGTTTTATTCAATACTGAGGACGTCGACGCCTTGCAGCTGCTCGATGAAGTCGAGAATGCGATTGCGGTACTTCCTCCGCTCGAGTAGTAACTGCATGGAAACGGTGTATAGCGTCTGTGGCTTGGTAGTCGTTTCCATTTTGTAACTGTCGACAACGATTCCTTCAAGACTTTGCAGGTGTTTCAGCACGCGGTGGATGTCGTCTTGATTGGTGGCGGCAAACGTTACGTCGAGGTGGCGATGACCAAGCCGGCGCAGTAGCAGGTTTTGTGCCTCGAGGCAGAGCAAGACGAGGAGCGTGGTTGCGGTGGCGAGCAGATACATGCCGGCACCGGCAGCCATGCCGATGGCGGCGGTGACCCAGAGGCCTGCTGCGGTGGTGAGTCCACGTACGGCATGCTTCTGGAAGATGATGGTACCGGCACCGATGAAACCGATACCCGATACCACTTGTGCCGCGATGCGCGACACGTCGAGGCGGTGGTTCTCGGTGGTGAACACGCCCTCGAAGCCATGAGCCGAGAGTATCATGAATAGTGCCGCACCCAGCGCTACGAGGAAGTGAGTGCGGAAGCCTGCCTCCTTGGCTCGGTATTCGCGTTCGAAACCGATGGCTCCGCCAAGGAGGGCGGCGATAAGGATGTTAAGATAGAAGGCCATTATGTGAAGTTGAGACGTTGAGGCGTTGAGATGTTGAGACGTTCTTTCTCCGCTTCGCTACGAAAGGCTACGGGTAGGCGAGCTTGCTCGGGAATGAGCGTCGCTTCGCGCCGAGCGGAGAGTTCCTAGTTTTAAGTTTCTAGTCTCTAGTTTCTAGTTTCGAGTTTATATAACTTCGTCCCATGACTTTTGTCGAGACCCCCAACCCCCTATGTTAGGGGGCAAGGCTAGTGTACTACTGGAAGACGTGAGGGGCTACGGCCCAGTGATGCAGGTCGTAGATGACTTTCAGGCGTTTGAGGCGGGCGAGGAAGGCATCGTAGTCCTTGCTGGCGGGCTGCATCCACTGCACTTCGGCAAGGGCGGCCATGCGTGGCAGCACTTGATATTCTGCTTGCTGCTTGGCAGCGATGTATTCGGTCCACAGATTGGCCTGAACGCCGAGGATGTGGCGGGCTTCATCGGCAGAGAGGTCGGCAGCAATGGGCTCGAAGGCATAGACTTCCTGCACGGTCTCGCAGCCTCCGATGGAGAGAGGCTCGTTCCACGTCTTATCGGTTTGATAGTGGTCGAAGTACATCGGTTTGTTGGGTGTCATGATAACATCGTGACCTTGCTTGGCAGCCTGTGCGCCGGGCTCTGCTCCGCGCCAAGACATGATGGTGGAAGTGGCGTCGACATTACAGCTGAGCAGTTCGTCCCAACCGATGAGGCGCTTGCCCTTTGAGTGCAGGAACTTCTCTACACGCTTTGTGAAGTAGCCTTGTAGTCGGTCTTCAGCGGTCTGGCGGCCTTCAGCCTTGATGCCTTCTTCCTTGATGCGCTGTTGGCAGAGCGGGCACTCCTTCCAGCGGTCGCGCGGGCTCTCGTCGCCACCGATATGGATGTACTCGGAGGGGAAGATGTCGATGACCTCGCTCAGCACGCCCTCCACAAACTGGAACACCTGCTCCTTGCCCGGGCAGAGCACGTCGGGGAATACGCCCCAGGTGTGTTCCACCTCATACGGGCCGCCCGTGCAGCCCAACTCCGGATAGGCAGCCAGTGCAGCGAGCATGTGGCCCGGCATGTCGATTTCGGGAATCACGGTAATAAACCGATCGGCGGCATATTTTACGATTTCACGGCATTGCTCCTGTGTGTAGAATCCGCCGTGACGCTGGCCGTCGTCGAGGCCGGAGTTACGTCCGATGACTGTGCCGGAGCGCCAGGCGCCCTTCGTGGTCAGCTGGGGGTATTTCTTGATTTCAATGCGCCAGCCCTGGTCTTCGGTGATGTGCCAGTGGAAGCGGTTCATGCCATGCAGGGCAATCAGGTCGATGTATTCCTTCACGAACTCCAAGGGGAAGAAATGGCGTGCGCAGTCGAGATGCATGCCACGATAGCCGAAGCGCGGCTCATCGGCAATGGTGACTGCGGGCAGGCTCACAGCCTGTGGCTTTTCGGCGAGCACGGGCAGCGACTTGCGCAGCGTCTGGATGCCACGGAACACGCCAGCCGCGGTCTTTCCGCTGATGGTGACGCCCTTGGCTGAAACGTTGATTTGGTAGCCTTCCTCGTGCTGAATCTTCGCATCGAGAGCAAGCAGAATGTTGCCTCGTGCCACCTTCGACACCTTGTCCTTCTTGCCCAGCGGCTGGCAGGCCAACGCCTGCTTCGTCATTTCACGAACGTAGTCGGCAAGGAAGTGAGCGTTACGCTCCATGTCGGCATTGCCTTCCGGATAGATTACTGCCGTCTGCTCGCCCAGTACGAATCCGGGTGCTTGAATGGTTGTAACCGACTTGGGCAGGGGCACCACGTCATAATTAGCCACCTGAGCCAGCGCGGCTCCTGTTGAAAGCATGAGAACCATGCAAAGTGTTGTTAGCAATTTCTTCATATTGTTTGATTTGTTTAGGTTCCTACATGTTCATTGTTGCAAAGATACGAAAAAAAAAAGAAGTTATGGGTGTTATAGACGTTAAAGAAATTAAAGGACATGTGTTTTTTTCGAAAAAACTGGTATCGGGATTACGTGAGTAGAAACTTTTTTGTATCTTTGCAGATGCTATTAATTTTCAACGAACGATATGAACTACATTGAAAAGAACCTCATGGACGGCGAGCAAATCGTCTACGAAGCCCGCCAGCACTGGATGATTTACTGGAAGCCATTCCTGCTGTTGCTGATTGCCATCGGCTTGTTTGCCATTCCCACCAGCGATGTGACGCTGATCATGCAAATCTGCATGTCGCTGGTCTTGCTGGCGGTGGCGGGCATTTGGGCACTGAACATCTATGGTGGCCGAAAGTATATCCTCACCAATCGGCGTCTGATTCTGAAGCGTGGCATCGTGAAGCGCCAGTCCACCGACCTGATTTTGCGTCGCTGCGAGGGTGTGAGCATTGCCCAGAGCATTATGGGTCGTGTGTTGGGCTATGGCACCGTGACCGTGTCAACGGGCGAGGTGGCCAATGAGTTCAACCTCATTGAGCATCCCGTGGAGTTTGCCACCAACATCAACCAGCAGATTGCCGATGCACAAGGAAAGGCTCCGTTTGATATCGCCTAATGATATAGGACCCGTTCGGCATTGCCTAACCAGCAAAAGCTATCGTCTACACTCCTCCACTCCTATCACTCCTAAACTCCTTAAACAATAAATCATGAATACCGTTGATTTCAACAACATCCTGCCTCACTTCCTGTTGGAAGGCGAGGTGGCTCAGGTCCGCCCCTTGGGCAATGGACTCATCAATGATACCTACCGAGTAGAAACCCTAGGCGATGCGCCCGACTATGTGTTGCAACGCATCAACAATGCTATTTTTACCGATGTAGACCTGCTGCAGCATAACATCGACGTGGTAACCACTCACATCCGCAAAAAACTCGAGGCTCGCGGCGAGGAAGACATCAATCGAAAGGTGCTTTCGTTCGTGAAGACTCGCGACGGCAAGAGCTATTTCCACGACGCCGACGACCGCTTCTGGCGTGTGATGGTGTTCATTCCCGGCGCTGAGACCTTCGAGACCGTCGATCCCGAGTATAGCTACTTGGCCGGTGTGGCCTTTGGCGACTTCGAGAAGATGCTCGTTGACGTGCCCGAGCCGCTGGGTGACACCATACCGAACTTCCACAACATGGAGTTCCGCATGGAGCAACTGCGCGAGGTCGTAGCGAAGGATCCCGTGGGTCGCGTGGCTGGCGTGAAGGACATCCTCGACCTCTTTGAGCGCGACGCCGAGCGTATGTGTCAGGGCGAGCGCCTGTTCCGCGAGGGTAAGCTGCCGCGCCGCATCTGCCACTGCGATACGAAGGTGAACAACATGATGTTCGACCGCGAAACAGGAAAGTTCCTGCTCGTCATCGACCTTGATACGGTGATGCCTTCGCTGTTCTTCAGCGACTACGGCGACTTCCTGCGCTCGGCAGCCAACACCACCGCCGAGGACGATCCGAACATGGAGAACGTGAAGTTCCGCGAGGACATCTTCAAGGCTTTCACGCGCGGCTATGTGGAGTCGGCAGGCGAGTTCCTCACACCGCTCGAGGTGGAGTTGCTGCCCTATGCCGTTGAGCTGTTCCCGTTCATGCAGGCAGTGCGCTTCATGTGGGACTACCTCTCCGGCGACCACTATTGGAAGTGCAACTATCCCGAGCACAACCTCGACCGCTCGCGCAACCAGCTGCGGCTTTATCAAGAGGTGTGTGCCCACGAGCCAATGATGAAGGAGTTCATTGCAGAGCTGAAGAAGTAATATGTAGGGGGAAGAAACAGCCTGTAGTCCCCTCCTTCGGGAAGGAGGGGTTGGGGGTGGTAGCGACAAATAAGGTTCGACTTATTTAAAATATTTGATATAAAATAGGTTATGTCCTTATTTTTCTCCACCACCCCTTACCCCTCCTCCCAAGAGGAGGGGACTACAGGAGGACTCCTTTCGCTTAGCGTCCCTACATTATAAAATACTATAAAGTTTACATTGAAAACGTATGTTGCAGATTCCTAAAATAGCGATGCCATCCCTGAAGAACGGGGGAGGGCAGGGGGCAGGCCTCCCTCTGCGTGCTTGCGACGTGCCGCAGTTGATGCTGACGCATGGCGTTCCTTATCACCGAGTGGAGACGCTCAACTGGCCCGAGGCATTTCCTTATCGGCCTGAGGTGGAAGTGGCGCTGGCACACGTCGGGTCAGCGTTGCTTTTGCACTATCGCGTCAGTGAGAACTGTCTGCGGGCAGTGGCGGAAGGCGATGGCGGGCGCGTGTGGGAAGATTCCTGCTGCGAACTGTTCCTGCAGCCTTCAGCAGCTTCTCCTTATTATAATATGGAGTGCAACTGTGCCGGTACGCTGCTGGTCTATGCCGGCAAAGACCGCCACGACCGCCGTCCGGCGCCTGCAGAGGTGTTGCAGAACGTAGACCGCTGGTCGTCGCTCGGCCGTGATGTTATCCCTCTCACCGATGGTCCGGCCACGTGGCACATGGCGCTCGTCGTTCCTGCTGCCACACTCTTCGAGAGCGACCTGAACGATTTCTCGGGACAGCACATGCGCGGCAATGTCTATAAGTGCGGCGACTGCCTGTCGGTGCCGCATTACCTCTCAATGTTCCCCATCACCACCGAGCGGCCCGACTTCCATCGGCCAGAGTTCTTCCAGGACATCGTTTTCGCCGAGTAGGCAGTCATAACCGTAGGGGCAGACCCCCGTGTCTGCCCGAACAAAGGACACATAACCTTCCGAATCGGGCAGACACGGGGGTCTGCCCCTACGCGAGGATGTTAACCGTTTATAGTTCCCCAATATGAGGGTTGAGGCACATGCTTCAATCCTCTTTTTCGTTAATGTTCGTTAAATAATCGGCAAATATTTGGAGGGAAAGGAAAAAGACACTACTTTTGCAGTGTACTATTCAAGTGGTACACTGGTACAGTCCAGTTGAAACACTGCAAACAGAGAGTTATTACATGATTGTTCAACCCCATTGACGCCAACATTTGAAGTTATGATCCAGATTCAAAATCTCAGTTACAAGTACTCGGGAGCAACCGAGAAAGTCTTCGACGGACTGACATTGTCGTTCGCCGAAGGTAAGATCTTCGGTTTGCTCGGCAAGAACGGAGTGGGCAAGAGCACCTTGCTGCACCTGCTTAGCGGACTCCTCATGCCTCGCGAGGGTCGCATCCTCATCGATGGACAGGAGCCGCGCCTGCGCCAGCCGTCACTGCAGGAAGAGGTATTCTTCGTGCCCGACGAATTCAGTCTGCCCGCGATGCCACTCACGCGCTATGTGAAATATCGCGAGCCTTTCTATCCGCGCTTCAGTCAGGAGATTCTCAGGCAGTGTCTGCAGGATTTCGAAATCGACATGCACTCGCACCTCGACAAACTCTCGCTGGGCGAGAAGAAGCGTGTGCTCGTAAGCTTTGCCCTTGCCACACAATGTCGCGTGCTGCTCATGGACGAACCCACCAATGGTCTTGATATTCCTGCCAAGACCCTCTTCCGGAAGCTGGTGGCCCGCCACATGGCTGACGATCAGACCATCATTGTCTCTACGCACCAGGTACACGATGTCGACGCGCTGTTAGACCATATCGTGATCATGGAAACGCCGGCAAAGAAGGATTCCATTCTCCTCGATGCCTCCATCGCCGAGCTGCAGGAGCGCTACGCCTTCCAGTATCGTTCGATGAACGAGCCGTGCGACGATGCCCTCTACTTCGAACCTACGCCCCAGGGCCGTGCCGTTATCGTGACGAACACGACGGGCGAGGAAACCACCGTGAACCTTGAACTCCTCTTCAACGCCGTCGTGAAAGGCAAGGTGACAAAGTAACTTTCCAAAGTAACAAAGTGACAAAATAACAAAGTAACAAGGGTCCACGGCGACGAAGGAGACGCTTTCGTAACGCAGTGGAGAAAGAACAACAATAACAACGTAAAACCCCTCAAAAATATGAATAAGAATAGTTTCAACCTCCGACGCTGCTGGTCGCTGCTGAAAGGCGACCTGAGTAGTAGCAGCCTTTACATATTATTATATGCTGGTGCCATTTTCCTCATTATGCTGGCCGTAGTATTTTTCTCAGTGCTGACCCCCAGCCTGGCCTACGCCGACAATCCCCTCATATCTATCACGGGTGCCCAGTTGGCTGCGCTGAGTGCTATGGGCAACATGGGAACGGCTGTGCTAGTGGCACAAATAGTCATCTTCAGTCGTGTGTTTGCCAATATGTCGACGCGCAGTGGCGAAATCAGCTACCTGATGTTGCCCGCCACGAACAGCGAGAAATGGATCAGTCGCGTGGTCTATGTGGTGCTCGTGGGTGCCGTATTGACGTTCGCCGTCTACTATCTCGCCGTGCTCTTCTGCGGTGTGCTGGGCTGGATGTTCGACCTGGAATCGTTGTCACTGCTGCCAAAGATGGTGTTCGACGGCAGCTACGTCGCCAGCCTGTTCCACTTCCACCTTCCCTGGCAAGCCAGTCTTGTCAACCTGTCTTCATCGTTCTTCGTCGTGGCTGTCTTCGTGCTCGGTGGCACATGGTTCCGCCGCCTGCCTTGGCTCTACACCGCCCTCATCCTGCTTGGCACGCTGTTCGTCGTTGTCATCACTGGCTGTTTTGGAGTGGGGTATTACATCAGCCAGCACTCCGACCTGATTCAGAAGGTTAAAGCCGCTGCCGAAACGCATAACCTTGATGAGATGTTCAGCTTCATCAAGCCTTTGTTCTACTATACGGTAACTGCCGTGCTGACCGTTCTTGGCATTGTGATGCTTTGGCTTTCCTACCGCCTGTTCTGCCGTCGCCAGTTGCAGTCGCAGCGCATCCTCATGCTCAAATCGTAAAACTGTAAATAGTATTTCCCATGACCTTCACCAACGAAAAAGCCATATTCCTGCAGATGGCCGACCGCCTCTGCGACGAGATACTCGCTGGCACCTATCGCGGCGACGACCGCATCCCAAGCGTTCGCGAGTATGCCGTGATGCTCGGCGTGAACACCAACACTGCCGTGAAGACCTACGAGCTGCTGGCTCGCGAGGGCGTCATCTACAACCGTCGTGGCATGGGCTACTACGTGAGCCCCGATGCCCGCCAGCAGATCCTTGAGCGGCGCCGTGCCGAGTTCCGCGAGCAAACCCTTCCGGAACTGTTCCGCCAGATGCGCCTGCTCGACATCGACATTGCCGAAATCGACCGCGCGTGGGCAAAAAAATAGCCCCGTCTGCAACCTTTCCGACAATTATTTCGTCTAAACGATAGAAAATTTTTCGAAAACTGTGTAGTTTTCCAGAAGTCTTTGCGTCTAATGAATAAAAAAAGATGCGATGCCAACAAATAAATTTATGAAACAAGCAACCAATAGGTTCAGCAAAAAGTCAACAAATAAAATGATGAAAAAAGCAATTCCCTCGCTATTGTGTGCCCTCTGGCTGTCGGCCCCGACGGCCACGGCACAAGTAAACATCGATTCACTCGAAGCCGTCTACGACTCACTGGAGCTGAAAGGCGTCACCGTCACTGCTGCCAAGCCGATGGTGAAGATGGAGGCCGACAAGATGTCGTACGACGTCAGCGCCGACACCGATGCCCGTTCGGCCACGGTGCTCGACATGCTTCGCAAGGTGCCAATGGTCACCGTCGATGGTCAGGATAACATCACCGTGAACGGCTCGTCGTCGTTTAAGATCTATGTCGACGGCAAGCCCAATCCCATGCTTTCGCAGAATGCCTCGCAGGTGTTGAAGATGATGCCTGCCTCGGCCATTCAGAAGATAGAAGTCATCACCAATCCCGGTGCCCGCTACGATGCAGAGGGTGCCGTGGGTGTGCTCAACCTCGTCACTGCCAAGCAGGGCGGCGGCGCCGGTGCGCAGTCGATGAACGGTCTGACAGGCACGCTGCGTGGCACGCTCAGCACGAAGGGCTATGGCGGCGGCGCATTCTTCTCCGGTCAGCAGGACAAGCTGTCGCTGTCGGGAAACATGCTCTACCAGTATCAGCGCATGAAGGATACCGAGGTGAGCATCGAGCGCGAGTCGGCCGATGGGTCGCTGATGCGCTACGAGCAGAAGTCTACACAGCGCGTACCGTTCACCATGGGAAGTCTGAACCTTGGCTACGACCTCGACTCGCTGAACACGCTCTCGGCATCGGTGAGCCTGACAGCCTTCCGCGCGAAGGTTTCCGACCGGCCACTTGTTACGATGGAGTTCCCCAACTCCTCCGCCTCTCCTCAACCCCTCAACCCCTCAACTTATAGTTATGATATGTCCACGCGCCTGCGCAACACTTCCGTTACCGCCAGCGCCGACTGGCAGCATTTCTTCTCTGCCGACCGCCGCCACTACCTCATCTTCTCCTACCTGATGTCGTATTCGCCGCAGAAGCAGACCACAGAGCAGCTCTACGACGACTATCAGAGCTACGACTTCTTCTCGGAGAACAAGCCCAAGTCGCTCGAGCAGACCCTGCAGGTGGACTACACGCGTCCGCTTTCGGACAGTCATACGCTGAGCCTCGGTGGAAAGTACATCATGCGCGACAACCGCTCGTGGGCCGAGGACCGCTTCGTGCAGCATGTCGACCAGCAGTCGCAGAGCAGTTTCGTGGAGTATCAGCACGACAACGACATCGCTGCCGCCTATGCCGAATATGAGGCACGCATGGGCATCGTCGGTGCAAAGGCCGGTCTGCGCTACGAGCACACGTTCCAAAAGGTGCGCTATCTGCAGGGTGCAGGCAGCGACTTCAGCAACGACTATGGCAACCTCGTGCCGAGCTTCTCGCTGAGCCTCTCGCCGAAGCCCACGCAGAACATAGGTCTTACCTACAACATGCGTCTGTCGCGTCCGGGCATCACCTATCTGAATCCCTATGTAGACCGTACATTGCCCTCCATCATCTCCTATGGTAACTCACACCTCGACGTGGAGAAGACGCACAACATTGGTGCCAGCTACAGCTCGTTCTCGCAGAAGTTCATGCTGAACATCGCCCTGCATCAGATCTTCTCGAACAACCAGATCTCGCAATACAGCTTCTTCGCCGACGATGTGCTACAGCAGACCTATGGCAACGTCGTGAAGATGCGCAACACGTCGCTCACCGCCTTTGCCAACTGGCTCGTGGCAAAGAACACACGCCTGATGCTGAACGGCGGCATCAACTACATCGACCTGCGAAGCAAGGAGGTCGACGCCCGCAACCACGGCTGGCAGGGCAACTTCCTCGCTGGCTTGCAGCAGACGCTGCCTTGGGATCTGCAGCTCAGTGCCAATGTCATCGCCAGCATGAAGACCTACACGCTGCAAGGCTGGTCGACGGGCTTCCAGGGTCTCGTGGGTAGTCTCTCGAAGAGTTTGCTGAACGACCGCCTGAACATCTCGCTCTCCGCCATCACCGGACTGGATAAGGGTGGCGACATCCACATCGACTCCTACAGCGCCGGCCGCGACTTCGTGCATAGGCAGAACATCAGCGTGCCCATCTCGCAGGTGCAGCTGGTGGTGAGCTACACGTTCGGCAACACCGGCATCAAGGCTAAGGAGCACAAGACGCGCATCGAGAACGACTTCCTCGAGAAGAAGTCGGAGCAGGAGCAAATCAGCAATACCTCCAGCAGCATGTAGCCTTGCGCTTTGCACCTTGCACTTTGCACCTTGAACGGCGCCTTGGCGCCTTTGCCCCGCGCCTCCGGCGCTTATCAAATGTATCATAGAGTTTGCAAAAGTTTGCATTTTACTAAAATACCCCCGGTTTTTCTTGGCCGAATGAAGAAAAGACAGTAATTTTGCACCGAAAAATTCCGCCGGTGATGTACCGCGCGAAAAGTCGAATGCGTATCATAGATAGATTACCAATATTAACTAATCAAATTATAATCAAGACAAATGAAACTGAGAAAACTTTTCGTGGCAGCATTGCTGCTCATGGCAGGTCTGGTGCAGGTTTCAGCACAGGACATGACACTGCCGCAGGATAAGAACGTGCGCGTGGGTAAGCTCGACAACGGCCTCACCTACTACATCCGCCACAACAACTATCCCGAGAAAGTAGCCAACTACTACATCGCACAGAAGGTGGGCTCGGTGCAGGAAGAGGAGAGCCAGCGCGGTCTCGCCCACCTGCTGGAGCACATGGCCTTCAACGGTACCGACCACTTCAAGGACAACCTCCTGCAGGAGTATCTGCAGAGCATCGGCGTGGAGTATGGTCGCAACCTGAACGCATACACCTCCACCGACCAGACGGTCTACTTCTTCACCGATGTGCCCTGCACGCGCCAGACGGCCGTCGACTCATGCATGATGATTCTGAAAGACTGGTCGAACGGCATCTCGCTCACCGAGGAAGCCATCAACGCCGAGCGCGACATCGTGCACAACGAGTATCGCATGCGCATCATCGGCCTGCAGAAAATCCTTGAGACTCTGCTGCCGAAGCTCTATCCCGGTTCGCTCTATGGCGAGCGCTTCCCCATTGGTCTGATGAGCGTCATCGACGGCTGCTCGCCTGAGACGCTGCGCGCCTACTATCGCAAGTGGTATCGTCCCGACAATCAGGCCATCATCGTCGTTGGCGACATCGACGTCGACTACATCGAAGGCAAGATCAAGTCGCTCTTCAGCGATATCAAGGTGCCTGCCGATGCTGCGAAGGTAGAGATTGTGCCCGTTCCCGACAACGACGAAGGCATCTATCTCGTCGGCAAGGACAAGGAGCAGCAGATGAGCATCATCCTCGCTGCCATGAAGCACGACGCCTTCCCCGATGAGATGAAGCAGAGCATGCAATACCTCGTCTACAACTACATGCGCAGCGTGTTCGGCGACATGATGAGTGCCCGCTTTGCTGAGGAGGCTCAGAAGCCCGACTGCCCGTTCATGCAGGCTGGTGCCGGCGCCGAGCAGTACCTCGTGTCGCGTTCGAAGGATGCCCTCACGCTGCAGGTGGTGCCGCGTGAAGGTAAGGATGTGGAAGGCCTCGCTGCCGCCATGCGCGAGCTGAAGCGCGTTCACGACTTCGGCTTCACCGCTACGGAGTACGACCGTGCCCGCTCTGAATATCTCAGCCAGATTGAGAAGGCCTACAACAACCGCGAGAAGACCCCGTCAAACAGCTACTGCCAGGAGTACGTGCAGAACTTCATCAATGCCGAGCCCATCGTCTCCATCGAGGACCAGCACCAGCTCATGCAGCAGATTGCCCCGATGATTCCCGTTGAGGCCGTCAACGAACTCGCCAAGCAGCTCATCTCGCTCACCGACTCCAACTTCGTCTGCCTCGCCGCCGTCACCGAGAAGGAAGGCAAGCAGTACTACCAGCCCGAGGACATGAAGCGCGCCATCGACGCCGTGCGCCAGGAGACCCTCGAGGCCTATGTCGACAACGTGAAGCAGGAGCCCCTCATGGCAGAGGCCCCGAAGGCCGGCACCATCAAGAAGGAAGAAACCAATGCCGCCCTCGGCTTCACCAAGCTCACCCTCTCCAACGGTGCTACCGTGCTGATGAAGAAGACCGACTTCAATGCCGACGAGATTGTGTTCTCGGCAACTGCCGACGGTGGAAACTCCGTCCTGCCCAATCCCGAGAGCGGCGACGTGCAGCTCGCCAGCATCGTACTCTCGCAGAGTGCCCTCGGCTCGTTCATGACCACCGATCTGCAGAAAGCCCTCGCCGGTAAGCAGTGTGGCACGCAGTTCTCGCTCAGCAACGACACGCACGGCCTCACCGGTACCACCACTCCGAAGGACCTCGAGACCTTCATGCAGCTCATCCACCTCGACTTCACCAAGGTTGCCAAGGACGAGAAGGCCGTATCGAACATCATCAACCTCGTCGCCACGCAGCTGAAGAACATCAGCCAGAACAACGAGGCCGTGTTCGAGGATTCCGTCATGAGCACCACCTATGGCAACAACCCCGTCTATCGTGTTCCCACCGCCGAGCAGGTAGAGGCCATTAGCTACGACCGCGTGCTCGACAACTGGAAGAAGCTCTTTGGCAATGCCGCCAACTTCACGTTCACCTTCGTGGGCAACTACGACGAGGCACAGCTCCGTCAGTTCATCTGCCAGTACATCGCCTCCCTGCCCTCAAAGGGAAAGAAGGACCTGAAGGCTGGCGACCTGCGCACCTTCGTGAAGGGCAACGTCACCAACAACTTCAAGAAGAAGATGGAGAACCCGCAGGCTCAGGCACAGGAGATGTGGCGTTCCAACGAAGTGCCGTTCACCCTTGAGAACGACGTGCTCACCGATGTTGCTACGCGCATCCTCGACATGATGTACAACCGTGAGATTCGCGAGAAGCTCTCCGCCGCCTATCACGCCGGTGCTGAGGGAAGCATCGATATAGAGGCCGGCAAAGCCTTCGTCACCATCAGCGGTGTCGGTAAGCTCAATCCCGAGAAGGCCGCCCAGGCAGTGCCCGAGTTCCAGAAAGGCATGAAGGCCACCATCGCCGCCCCCAACCAGGAAGACCTCAACAAGGCCAAGCAGATTCTGCTGAAGCAGGCCGACGTCGATGCTAAGACCAATGGCTACTGGCGTCGCATCATGAACCGCTACAACCGCTATGGCCTCGACTTCCACACCGACTATAAGAAGGTTGTCGAGAGCATGAACGCCCAGAAGATCAGCCAGTTCCTCCAGAACGTCCTCCTGAAGAGCGGTCACCATGTGGAAGTAACCATGATGCCCGAGTAAGCATCGTATGTAACGTGTGTCTAAGACACAACCCATAGTCCCCTTCCCCAGCATTTCCCCCACCAGCGAGGAGTGCCTGTGGAAGGGTTTTTGTATTCCACCAAGGGCATCTATATCACAAAAGGCAAGGGTCACCTTATAAAGAGAGAGGTTACACCCAACCGTAGGGGCAGCCCCCCGTGTCTGCCCGCTCAAAAGGTACAAAAGGGACATTGGTCTTGATCCCCTCAAAAGAAAGGTATATGTCTTTCGGACAGACCGTTTTGCTACCCTCCTTTCGGAGGGGCTGGGGGAGGTGGTCTGCCCCTACACGTGAGGTCAAATTTTGTATCAATAAGTCAAAGAGCGCTTTGCACATCCCTCAATTTCCTACGGAGCATGCTTTCGTTTGTTACGGAGCATGCTTCCTGTAGTTATGGAGCATGCCTCCTGTAGTTGTAGGGCTATGCTTTCGGACACGTGGAGCTATGCTTTTGGACACGGAAACCTATGCTTTTGAGGTTGGAAAGCTATGCTTTTGGGGTTGGAAAGCAATGCTTTTGAGGTCGGGGAGTTATGCTTTTCACATCTAGGAGCTATGCTTTTCGCTGTTGCGAGTCGTTTCGGGGAGACTGGTGGGCTATCCTCATATGGCATGTGACGTCGTTTTTCATGGCTGTCGCTTTGGTGTTTTCGGGCTCGTGTTATCCTTGTCGCATCGCATTCTCTAATGCCTTACAAAGTTACGAAAAATTTCCGAGATATGCAATACCTATCGGCAAAATTTCTTGGATTTTAACATTTGTTATTACGCTCCATTTCAACCATTTTTCGCCGCGTAAGCACCGAGGTGGCGTTAAGAAAACAGGCTGGTGGTGGAGTGCGCTATTGCCAGGCCTATGGCCTTCGCTTCGCTCTGCTTGGAGTACTCGATGAGATCATCTGCGAGATAATTCCTTTTTTCTCTTTAAAAAATAAAAAACTTCTTCCTCCTCATCCTCCTCCTAACTACTTCCGTTAGCGAGAGGCTAACGGTATATAAGAAGAGGAAGAAGAGGAAGAATATTTATATTCTTACTACTTCTTCCGAAGTATCATTATCATTCTCAGTATCATTATCATTCTCAGTATCATTATCATTCTCAGTATCATTATCATTCTCAGTATCATTATCATTATGCAATGCAAAAAATGCAGATGCATGCAGCCGCATCAATTTCTGATGAGGCGAATCGCAGCGAATCATCCTCTTTAGATCCCTTTCAAAAGCGGAGAGAATATTGTTGAAAAAATAGTAGATTTTATCGGCCGATTCCTTGGAAGTTTGAAGAATTTTTTGTAACTTTGCAGAGATGAATACAAAGCATAGGATAACACGAAAAAGCCTGATTATCACGGCCTTTCTGCTACTCAGCTGGGTGGCATTGCTGGCCGATGCCGCAGAGCGAAACACCATGACGACAGTCAGCCAGGTGTCGCGTTCGGTGACCGTCTCCACGGCCGTAGATTATAAGGTGACATCGGCGACGCCGTTTACCTCTGCTGGCAGTGTGAACATCACGAACGAACGGGCCGTGCTGATACTTGCCAGCGTGAAGCCAAGCTCAGTCATCAGCTCGTGGATGGCGTTTATCAAGGTGAACGGGGCGGCAGCGGTCAACGGCACGAACTGCCAAGTGAAGATGTACGCCGGCGGTGCCATCGTGCTTCCCTACGGCGACAACGTCTCGCCGCTGACCTGCTATTCCGAGCCGGGCTTTACAGGTGAGGTGTGCAGCAGCTATACCACGGGCAGCGACGGCGGCTATATGAAAACCCTCGGCAATGGCGAACTGCCGAATCGCATCCGGAGTTTTAAGCTCAGGCGTGGCTACATGGTGACCTTCGCCACCGGAACGGCTGGTTGGGGCTACAGCCGTTGCTTCATCGCCGACGACGTGGATCTTGAGATGGCGACAATGCCAGCCGTGCTCGATGCAAAGATATCGAGCTATCGCATCTTCAAATGGAATGATGCGCAGAAGAAAGGCCTGGCCGCGAACACCGATGGAACCGTGGCGGGAGCGCTGAATGCCTCGTGGGCCTATACCTGGGGCGTGGGCTCTGACATGGGACCCGACGTGGAATGCGTACAACATAAGATTCACAAGAACTGGCCGGGAGTGGGCGAGTGTGGTGCACCTGATTTCTCACCGCACATGAAGACCGACAACGAGCCCGCCAACTCCGCTGACGACACCCCTGCCTCCGTGAGCGAGGTGCTGGGCTATTGGCAGGACGCCATGCGCACAGGCAAGCGACTCTGCTCACCTTCGTCGCACGACGGCGGCTATGCGTGGCAGCAGCAGTTCATGGACGCCATCGACCGTCGCGGCTGGCGTTGCGACATCCTCGACATGCATTGCTATTGGCCGTCGGGGTCGTTCCCGAGTCTGCAGGACTACTACAACCAGTTCCATCGTCCCATCTGGATTTCCGAACTGCTGTGGGGTGCCTCGTGGAACTCGAACGGCATTTTCGGTGAAACCAGCGACTGGGATTCCAATTCCGCCAATAACCAGACGCTGAACTATAACGGTGCAAAGCCCGTTCTCGATGCGCTGAACGGCTATGGCTACGTGGAGCGCTATGCCTGGTGGAACAGCGAGCGATCCTGCTCGAGGGTGTATCACGACGGAGCACTCACGAAGCTGGGCTCCTACTATGCGTCGATGGAGAGCGGCCTCGGGTTCAGCCACAGCTATGAGTTCGTGCCCGTGGTGGTGATTGCCAATCCCTATGCGCTGCGCATCACCGCCGACGGCGACCATGTGTCGCTGACGTGGAAGGACGGCAATGGCGACATGATGGACGCCATACAAGTGCAGTACCGGCGCCCTGGCGACACGACGTGGTCGCTGCTGGCAACGGTGGAGCGTCAGGACAAGACCGACCGGGGCGACCAGAGCTACGCCTACGAAGGAACACTGGCCGATGCCGAGGACTGCACATTCCGCATCGTCAACTATTTCGATGGCGTGGAATATCCCACGATGACTGACGAAATTGTCGGTTCGGAGGTCGTTTATAATGGCGGCACCTACTACCTCGGCGGAAACGTCATTGCCAACGGCGACTTCAGCTATGGCTTCACCGCATGGACCGACGGCACGGGGAACGCTTCGCCGGTGAAGTCGAAGCTGGAGGTGATTCCCGTCGCAGGCCCCGACAACAGTGCTTATCTGCGCACCTATGGTCATACCGGCGTAACCGGTGATGCCTCGCTGCGTGGTGCCTTTACGGTCGTACCCAATCAGCCCTACCGCTTCTCCCTTTGGCATAAGAACCACGAAGGTGGTTGGCAGAAGGCCAGCCTCTCCACCGATGGTTCGGCGGAAAGCAAGGAGGTTAGCAATCTTGAAACCGTCGACGAGTGGAAGAAGGTGGAAACGGCATTCCAGAGTGATAGCTATTCGCATTTCATCATTCAGTACCGATGGCTCAACAGTACGGCGAAATTCGATAAGTTTGCTTTGCGCCGTCTCTTCACCACACAACAGGAAGCCTTCGACGATGGCTTCACCCAGTTGCAGAGCGAGGCAGAGGCTTTCAAGAGTTGGAACACGGCTACTTTTGGCTATGCCGATATCAATGCAGAGCTGACGACGCGCCTGAACACTTTTGACGCTATGCCTCATGCCGATGAGGCCGCTGCCCTCGCACGCTATGAAGCCGCGCTCACCGCTCTTCAAGAAGCGCTGGCTGGCGTGAAGACTAAAAAGACGCTCGACTCGCTGCTTGTCTTCGCCCGTCGTGTGGCCGATGAGTCGCATCCACTCTATCGCCGTTTGCAGACGGCCATCGCCAACGCCGCCGCAGCTACTACCGTGGGCGGCTACTCCACGACGCTTGCCGACCTGCAGACAGCCCTAAGTGGCTATCTGTCGCTCGAGGATGTCACATCGCTCATCAAGAATCCTACGTTCACCTCTGCCGATGGCTGGACAACGAAGGCGGGCACCTACACCGGCGGCGACCAGCGGCTCAACAACATCTGGGGCCGCACCTGCTGGAATGCATGGTGGAGCACCGCCGACGCAGGTACGCTCGAAGTGAAGCAAACCCTGCAGAACCTGCCCGAGGGCTATTATTACATGGCATGTGTGGCGACGACGCAGCCGTTCTGCATCACCGACCAGCATGGATACATCAGCAATGGAACGGCAACCGAGGCGACGCCGACGCTCACTTTCGAGCGTTTCGACTCGCCGGGAATCACGAACGAGGACGTCTGGGAGCCTCTCGCCACGCTGCCCGTATGGGTCGACGAGGGTGGTAGCCTCACCATCGGTTTCCAAAGTTCAAAGCAAGGAAAGCAAACGGCCGACCCCGTCTATAGCGATAACCGCGAAGGCTGGTGGTGTGCCACCGATTTCCGTCTCTTCCGTTATCAGTTGCCCGACTGGTTGCTGGGCGACGTGAACCGCGACGGACAAGTCTCTATTGCCGATGTCACGGCGCTGGTGAACCACTTGCGGGGCGTCTCCGGCGAGTACAATCTCTTGGCGGCCGACGTGAGTCAGGATGGCGAAATCTCGCTGGCCGACGTAGGGGCGCTGGTGCTATTGCTCTTGGGGAAATGATGCGTTTATAAGGATTATGTCAAAAAATACGACCATTTATTTGGATAATCACGACGAAAGCAGTACCTTTGCTGCGAAAACCAACAGAACGTTTTCGTTAAGCCAAATGAGCAGAGTGAAGCTCGCTTCGACTCTGCCATGGCGAGAAAAGGTGGGTTGAAAACCAATTAAACAAAACGGAAAAATGAAAAGAACAGTAATGACAATCGTAGCTGCCGTGGTGGCAGCAGTGAGCATGAACGGACAGTTGCTCTACAAGATTTCAGGCAACGGACTGGAGAAACCCTCCTACATCATCGGCACACACCATCTGGCCAATGTAGGATTCGTGGAGAAGATAAACGGCGTGAAGGAAGCACTCACCGAGACCGACCAGGTGTTTGGCGAGCTGAAGTGGGACTCCATGACAAACCCCGACTCGCTGAAGATGATGCAGCAGGTGATGCTGCTGCCCGAGGGCAAGACGCTGAAGGACATCCTCACCGCCGATCAGTATAAGCGCCTCGATGCCTTCATGACGCAGAAGCTCGGAGCAGGCATGAGCAACCCCACCGTGGCCGCACAGATGGGCAAGCTCTCGCCAATGGCTCTCGTCACGCAGTTCCAGGTGCTGCTCTACATGATGAACCACATGGGAGAGTTCGACCCGTCGAGCACCTTCGACCAGTACTTCCAGGCACAGGCACAGAAGAACAACCTGCCGTGTGGCGGACTCGAGACAATGGCCTTCCAGGCCAACCTGCTCTACAACCAGCCCATGGAGCGACAGGTGGAGCAGCTGATGTGCCTCATCGACAACGAGCAGTTCAACACACAGATGATGGAGGACATGGCAAAGGCGTTCTATGCACAAGACCTCGACGCCCTGCAGAAGGCCATGGATGAGAAACTCGGCAACTCCTGCGACTCCACTCCCGAGGAGGAAGCACAGCTCATCTACAACCGCAATGCCGACTGGCTCGCGAAGTTGCCCGCCATTATGAAGGAACGCCCGACGTTCTTCGCCGTGGGTGCCGGCCATCTGCCCGGCGAAAAGGGCCTGCTGCAGCTGCTCCGCAACGCTGGCTATACCGTTGAAGGACAGAAATAAACGCAAAAAGCCCTAAGGGGGACAAAAAAACTCAAAGCCCAGGGCATTGCTCTGGGTTTTTGAGATTTCTAGAGGTTTTGTTTTCTCTCGTCTCATCAATTTTCTCTTACCATGAATTCCATCCGACAAAGCGTTTTTCTATTCTTGTCGTCATGGCTGTCGCTAACAGCGTGGGGACAAGCCGAACAGCCGTCTCTTCGTGACAATGCCGACTGGCAGCAACAAGTGGAGCTGCTGATGGACTTCGATGATGAGGAATCCAGCGAGGCATGGGAACAGCAGATGGAGCTGCTTTCCGACCTGCACGAGCAGAAGATAGACCTCTCCACGGCGACGCGCGAAGACTTGGAGCAGTTGCCGTTTCTCTCCGCCGAGCAGGTAGAGCAGATTTGTGAATACCTCTACCGCTACGGACCCATGCAGAGCCTTGCCGAACTGGCGATGATTGAAAGCCTCGATCCCACTACCCGACGGCTGCTGAGGGAGTTTGTAAAACTGCCTACCTCCCAAATACCCACCCCCAGCCCCTTCCGAGGGGAGGGGAGTCGAGATACTCTATCTATCAGTCATTCATCCGTCAAGGCTAATAGTGCCCCCCTCCCCTCGGGAGGGGATGGGGGTGGGTTGTTATTCACCTCCCGCCTCCCCTTCTACAAGCGCCAAGGCGACCGCAACGGCTATCTCGGCTATCCCTACCGGCACACGCTCCGCTTCACGATGAACCTCAACCGACACCTACGCTTCGGACTGGTGGGTGCGCAGGACAGCGGTGAACCTTTCTTCGCCAATCGCAACTCGTTGGGCTATGACCACTATGCCCTTTACGCTCAGCTGCGACGCATGGGACGGCTGAAGAATCTCGTCATTGGACACTATCGGCTGCGACTGGGCTTGGGTCTCGTGATGAATGGTCATATGAACCTGGGTAAGCGAGCCATGCTCGATGGGGTGGGGCGCTCAACCACGACCATTACTCCTCATGCCTCGCGCATGTCGGCGAACTATCTGCAAGGAGCCGCGGCAACGGTTTCGCTCTCTCGCTCTCTCAGCCTCACGGCGTTTGCCTCTTGGCGAAAACGGGATGCCACCCTGCGTGGCGATACGGTCGTCAGCACTTTGCTCACGTCGGGCTATCATCGTACGCCCTCGGAGATGGAACGTAAGAACAATGTCTCTGAATGGCTGGCAGGCACACGCCTCGTGTGGCAATACGACCGCTGGCATGCCGGATTCACGGCGATTGCCAATGGTTTCGACAAGCCCTTGCAACCCGTCAGCGGCGAGCAGGCCTCCCCTGCTCAGCGCTATCGTGAGATATTTCCTGAGGGCAAGTCGTTTCGAAATGTCAGTATCGACTATGGCTATCAGGGTCGACGGTTGGCGGTGAGCGGCGAAACGGCGATGGACAAGGATGGCGCTCTGGCCACGCTGAACACCCTTAGCTTCCGACCTGTGCCACGCTTGCGGCTGATGGCCGTACAGCGTTTCTACAGCTATCGCTATGAAGCACCGCATGCCGCCAGCTTTGGCGAGGGTAGTCGCGTGCAGAACGAAAGTGGCATACTGGTGGGGGCATCGTGGCAGGCGTCGCGACAACTGCAGCTGCTCGCCTACACCGACTATGTCTACTTCCCTTGGGCACGCTATCAGGCTTCGCAGTCCTCGCATGCCACCGACCATCTCGCCGAGGTGCGCTGGCAACATCGCCAGTGGCGCTTTTTCGCCCGCTATCGGCTTCGCAGCATCGAGGAAAACGACCATGCAGAATTAGCCACCAACGAAGGCTCGCCAGCACTCATCGACCACCAGCAACACCGGCTGCGCCTGTCGGCAGGCTACGACTTCGGCCGTTTTACCACTCGCACGCAACTCGATGCTGCTTTGAGTCATAAACACGAGAGTAGCAAGGGTTGGATGCTCGGACAGACCGTCGATATGCGGTTGCGACGACTCATCATGAGTGCCCACGTGGCCAATTTCCATACCGACGACTACGATAGCCGCCTCTATAGCTACGAACGCAATCTGCGCTATGCCTTCTCCTTCCCTGCCTACTACGGACACGGCCTGCATGGCGCCCTCTATGGCAGCTACACCATCAACCGCCATCTCACCCTAACTGCCAAGCTATCTTCCACGCATTATTTCGACCGCTCCACCATTGGCACGGCCTTGCAACAAATTGACAGCCGCACGCAGACCGATCTCGACGTGCAGTTGTCTTGGAAGCTGTGAGGGATTATCACAGGTGATTCAGAATTGAATACCAAATAGCCTTTTAGGGCTTGCAACAAGCATTTGTCCCTTTTCTCCCCTTTCTGCCCTTTCTTTCCCCGCTGCGCTCTGCTTCCTATGATTTTATTCAAACATATTTAGTTAATATTCTTTAATTCCGTTGTGAAGTCAGCATTTACTCTTCTCTGCATTCTGATGTACTCATGGTTCCGT